>OBRT01000123.1_pt1 | contig 26181 bp, 35 predicted proteins | sample 1494891 | NCBI WGS metagenome assembly OBRT01 (sample SAMEA3360688, study PRJEB22359) | human gut metagenome | biome: ENVO:urban biome; feature: ENVO:human-associated habitat; material: ENVO:feces | place: Bangladesh | collected 2011 | reverse complement strand
TTATTGACCTTACCGAGGATCTCCGCCATCGCCGCCTGCTCGTCGCCGGTGGACTGCCTGAGCCCCTCCAGCGCCTCCTCCAGCTCGGCACGCTTCCGCTCCAGCTCGGCTTCCGCATTTGCCCTCGCTTCCGCTTCTTCCTTCAGCTTCCGCTCCTGCTCGAGGAGGGCGTCCTCGATGGTGGTGGAGGAGGAGCCGACATTGACCGTCAGCCCCTTGACGTAGAGGACGCCGTCGATGTAGGCGAGGCAGGTGTTGCCCTTGGGGTCACCGATGAGGAGGTCGCCCGTGGTGGCAAATTTCCCAGAGAGTAGATCCCAGTAGCTCTTGCCGTCCTGTGAGCGTATGAGGTCTGTCTTGAGCTGTCCCGGAGTGATCTCCGTGAAGCCGTAGAGAGGGGTGAAGGCTCGCTTTCCCTCCTCACCATTAAGCAGACCGACAAGAAGCCGGTCAGGGCTTATGGCAAGGGGCTTCGTGCTGATGACGAAGTGAGGTGCTGGACTTAGCTCGGTGTAGACGTAGGCTTGCTGCTCCTCCGCCTTGAGCGTGTAGGTGAGTGCCGGTATATCGGTGACGGTAGTCTTGTCGCCCGGCTCGAGGGTGGTGCCGGAAGCCTTGCGCCGTATGCTCTGCCCGGGTATGGTAATGGTCCCTCCCTTACCCTCACTCCAGCTGAAGGGGACAGCCCCGCCCCCACGGACGAAGTCAAACTGAAGTGCCGGGGAACCGATGACGGCATACATCGACTGAAGTGTCTCGGGCTTGATGGCCTGTGTGAAGCCCTCCACACGGAGCCGCTCTATCATCTCACGTACTACCTTGGTGTCCTCATAGGTGCGGGCCTGCAGACCGAGGAGGCTCTGCCGTGTCTCCTCACGTGTGCGCACCTCTGCGCTCTCTAAGGTGGCTATCTGTGTGGTGAGCGAGCCGACCATATAGGGAGCGTTGGAGAAGGTGATGCGAGGGGTGTAGGGGCTATTGAGTGCCGTCCTGACGGAGCTGATGCGGACCTCATTAGCCGTCCCCTCGAGGCGTGCAATGGTGCCGATGGTGAGCTTGTGTGCCACAGCACCCCAGTTCTTCTTCGCCCACAGCCCGTCCAGCTCCGCCCTATACTGCACCCTCGCCTCGATACGCTCAGCCATATACTTAGCGGCTGTACTCAGCATCTCAGCCTCGGCACTCTTGATGTACTCATCGGGGAGGGAGCAACCGAAGATGGCGTACTTGTCCCCGACAGAGGGGTAGAATGTACCGGGCTCAGGCATCAGCACGCCGTCAATCTCCCTCCGCACAATGCGGAAACGTTTCTCAGCGTGGACATAGCCGGTTATCTTATCGTCCTTTGTGGTGAGGTCAAAGGATCGCCCCGCCAGCCGTCCGCTCTGAAACTCCAGGCGCATCACGTCCCCTCCCACTCGGTGCTGTGTGTAGTCTACGGGGTTGGTCTCATCAATCACATCCCACTCATCGCCCTTCTGCTCCACCTTGCTTATCGTGCCGACCCTCTTGGGGTATATGGTCGTGGCATCCAGCGCCCTCTCGGAGGTATTGAGTCGAGTGTCGCCCTCGAGCGAGATGTAGCGACCGGCGGCATCTACCCGGAAGGTGTGCCCTTCTACCGAGAGAGCCCCACCCTTAGGGAGGTGAAGCGTGCGACTGCCATACTTCGCCGGGTCGATATTATGCTCACCACCCATAACGTAGAGCCGTCCGAGGGCGGTCTCCTTGCTGTCCGGCTCTGTGGTGATCTCCTTCTGCAGACCCTGACGATAGGCGAGCGTGAGAGGGTCGCCCTTGTACTTCTCCACCCTGCCGAAGGCTATCTTACCACCATCCAGCTGTACCTCGGTCTCAAACTTGGAAGCCACCATCCGGCAGGCATCAAGGAGGGAGTTGTTGCTGAAGGCTACGACCTGCGTGCGGTCGCCTGTCGTGCAGGTGCCGGTACTCCAGCCGTCGATACACCCGCTGATGAGGTCGGCATACTGGTCTGCCCGCCCCGTGAAGACAAACTTCGTCCGCCCGAGCTTATCCTTGATGAGGGGACGCTCCAGCTCCTTATACCGCCCCTCGAGGATGAGGGTATAGCGGTACTCCCTTGTGCTTACCTTGACCACTTTCGGCACGGTGTAGAGGGTGTACTCCTCCCCTCGCCAGGTGACGTGGCAGAGCTCAGGCACAAGCTCCTCGCTCGGTAGCACGAAGTCCAGCGAGATACGGTTGAAGCGGTCTATAGTCTCCTCACAGAAAGAGCTGTCGAGGGCGGTCACATCCTTCCAGAGGGTGCCATTGTAGTAGTATATCTTCATAGTGTCAAAAGGTTTATGTCTAACTCCCAGAAAAAGTCTTCCCCATAGAGGTCAAGGGCGGTCGTGGTCGATGAGCGGTACTCTGCAGGTACACCCTCGACCATTGTCAACGGGGCAAAGAGTGCTGTCGTCACTCTGTCGTAGACAGACCAAAGGGTGTCGCTCTTCGCCTTCACGAGGACCTTAAGCTCCATCGGTCTCCTATCCTCCACCACCTTACCATTTGTGACATAGAGGCCGCCTATCATCCCCGTGACCTCCTCAGAAGCCCCCGGCTTGATCACGATTCTTCCCTCAGCCGTCTGAGAGCCCTCAAGGAGCGTCTCTGAGAGTGTCGTGGGGGTCGTGGACTGAGTTACCCTTGGCGTGTCGATCACCCCCTCTAAGCGCACCTCAGAGAGCTTCTCGCTGAAGTCCTCCACGGCTACCCGAGTGACCCGAAGGCTCAGGGTGACACCGAGGAAAACGATCACCGACTGCTCCTTGGCAGTCAGCGATGCGATGAGAGTGGTCTTTTCCTTATCGGAAACACCCACTACCAGCTCTACGTCCTTGGCAGAGGGGAAGAGTGGCTCAGTGGTATCTACCTCGGTGGGAGCGTCGCCCCAGTCGTTCACGAGCCTTTTCTTAGGCTTCGGAGGGGTGAAGAGACTGCACAGTCCACCCTCTTTCACCTCTACCTCCGTGCCGTTAATTGTCATCTTTACTACCATCCATCACTTCACGCTAATCCCGTTAGTCGTCATATCCTTGATATTCGTGTCGATGCTACGTGTGTGGCTCTCCACCTGCTCTGTGAGGGCCCGAATGGCTCTCACCTCCTGCCATCCCTTGCTCTGCAGGTCGATGGCGGTGTGAGAGTAGGCACTGAAGCTCTGAGAGAGCTTATCCACAAGCTGTACTTGGAGCGTGAGGAGGGCGTTATTCTCATCCACGCTCTCCTGGCTTGTCTGCGCTATCCCCTTAGCCTCGGCGTGACGCTCATCATCGGGAGAGACGGCATCAGAGCCGATCGCCTTAGCCATCGCCTCATACTTCTTCCTCACCGCTTCCGTTGTGCTGTAGTAGCTCTTGCGGAGGGCATCTATCTCTGCCTCGGTATAGGTGCCGTCCTCGCCTGCCTTGGCGAAGTCGTCATACCACTTCTGCATCTCCCTAACGAGGTACTTACTCTTGATGATCCGCTTGATGGCACCCTGCATCGTCCGCTCAAAGGTCTCTGCGGGGGTCTTCATCGCATCGTCAAGGGTGGTGATCCACTCCAAAGCTTCACCGGTGACAGCGTCAAGGTTGGTGCCGGTGATAGCATCCTTGCGCTCCCGGTCTGCCTCTGCGAGCTCCTTGTGCATCTCGAGGATATTATTGTAATACCCCTGCATCTCTGTGCCGAGAGCGGCCCACAGCTTGGGAGACTGCTTGAGCTTCTCTATCTCCTCGATGGAGAGCTTCTTGAGGTCAGCAAGGGCACCAAACTTCCCCCCTGCGAATATATCCCTCCCGAGTGTCTCCCGGAGGAGCTTGTACTCCCCTGCAAGCCTATCCACCACATCGTAGCCATGCGACTGCTTAGCCCCCCAATTGAAGACCCCGAAGCCTGCTTTACCGCCACTCTCCATCCACTCCGACATCATCTGTCGGGTCTCGTCGATGCCCTGCTTAAGGAGGTCACGGGTACGCTTATAGGCTGCACCCAGCTCATCAGGTGCGAGAGACTTCATCAGCTCTCTATTGGCTCGTGTCAGCTCACGGGTGGAGCTTATGAGCGACTGATACGCCTGCTTCTGCTCCTCGCTTAGCTCGGTATTCTTCTCAAACCACCTCGATACTGTCTGTATCACCGTCAGTGCGGCACTGATGATAGCGAGTACCACGGTACTTGCCTCCACTATCTTGATCGCCTTAGCGGTCCCCGTTGCGGCCAGCTTGATCCCCTCTAAGGAGGTGTGGGCAAAGGTGAGGATGCCGTCTATCATCCCGACGATACTTGCAGAGAAAGCTCCCGCCTCCCCGATGATCGTCCCGAGTGTGCCACCGACAGACTGCCCGAGCTTGTCAAAGCCCTGCGTTAGGTCGGTGAGCGTCTTATGCAGCTCTTGCCACTCCTTGAAGCCACGGGGGGCAGAGTTTCCGGAGCGCTTAAGATTGCGTATCGCCTTAAGCAGCTCAGCCAGCTCTGCACGCTTCCTCGCCAACTCTTCAGGCGAGACAGACTGCCCAAGATCCGCCGACACCTTCAGCCCGGCGAGTGCCAGCTGTGCTTCTGTGAGCTTCTGCAGAAGAGCGTCCAGCGACATATCAGCCACCTTATCGAGCCACGACTGGAACTCCTCTGATCGCATAGCGAACTGCAGGTCAATGGCGGTGAGAGCGTCCTCCCTCTTCCTCTCAGCTTCTTGGGCGTTACCCTCATCCCCTCGGTTACGGAAGAGGGCTATCTCTTTCTCCGACTGCTCTATCACAGCCCTCCGCTGCTGCTCATAGGTGGCGTGCTTCTCGAGCAGGCTCTTGTAGTACTTCTCCACGTCCCGCCTACGCTTCTCATCTGCCTGAGCCTGCAGATCGTAGACGAGGGCGTTTGCCTGCACCTCTGTAGCCTTGTGCTTCGTGATATACTCCTCCCTCAGCTTGGCGATGTTATTGAGCGTGGTCTGATACTGAGCTTCGATAAGCTCAATGCCCTCGAGACCGGAGAGGGCGGACTGCCTGAGGGCTTCGGCACCGCTCTCTATCTGCTTCTTGACACTCTCTTCAAAGTCCTTACGGAGCTTCGCAGAGTTGTCACCCATCTTCGTCTTTGTTCCACCGGATTTAGTCCCGAGGAGATTGTCAAGGGTGGACTTAGCGGCGTTCAGCTCCTTGGTCTTATCCTCTATCAGCTTGGCAAAGGTCTCGCCCTCTGCAAGCTTCCAGTCGCCCTTGCGGAGCTTCTGTAGGTCGAGCGTGAGATCTCGGACCTTCTTGCGTGCGTCCGCCACCTCGCCACCGAATGTGGGCAATGTCGCTGCCTTGTCCAGCTCACTGAGAGACTTCGATGCGGTCTTTATCTGCTCATCCAGCTTCTGTAGATCGTTCTGATCCTTAAGGGTGGAGGTACCTCTGAGCTTAGCCTTCGCTTCGAGGTCTCGACGCTGCTCAAGTAGGCGGTTGACCTCCTGCTCCTGCAGTGCTCGCTTCTCTGTCGGGGTCATCCGTGCGGTGGCAAGCTCCCGCTCAGACCTTGCTATATCTGCTTCGGCGGCCTTTATCTCAGCCTGTACTTTCTCCAGCTCCTTAGCAGCGTAGACAGACCCATACGAAGTGGACTGCTCAAAGGTCTTACGCTTTGCTTGCTCCTGCTCCCTAAGCTCCGCTAAGTGCGCCTTCTTCTTGGCAAGTACCATATCCTCGGTGGCTTCGGTAAGCATCTTAGTGAGCTTGGTGGCGTTGAGTAGCTTGATCTCCTCGAAACTCATATTCTTGAATATCTCGGGGTATAGGCTATTCAGCGCACTCCTCGCCTGCTCCTGCTCAAGCAGGGTGGAGGTCTCGCTCTTGATCGTCTGTACCGTCTGCTCCGCCTTGCTCTTGCGCTCCTCAAGTAGCTCGAGGTCTCGCTCGTTGGCTTCGTTTAGTCGCTTCTGTGCTTTCTCCGATTCGGTAGACCGGTCTTTGAAGATCTCATAGGCGGCAACAAGCCCCAGGACGGCTCCCACGACCAGCATTATCGGGTTAGCTTTCAGAGTGGCGTTGAAGAGTGCCTGCGCCGCCGTGGCTACCCTCGTGGTACTGATGTACCCGAGGAGACCCTTGGAGTGAATGCTCATCACCACCGTGTAGGCTATCACAGCGGCCCTTGCGCTCCCGTAGACCATTATAAGTGTCCCGAGTACTGCGCCCACCTCCTTGTAGTGCTCCACAAGGTAGCTGACACCCTCGATGCCTTTTGAGATCATACCCTGAGAGGACTTGCCTATGTCGTTGAGTATCATCTCAAGGGCATCCTGCAGGTTGGAGATCTGCCCGGTGAGAGACTTACTCTGCTCCTCCATCAGATTATTGAAGCGAGTGGTACGCATACTCTGCATAGCCTGCTCAAACTCCTTCGCTCCCACCTTGCCGGCCGTCACCAGCTCACCCACCTTATCCTTGGTGACACCAAACTGCTTCGCCAGCTCCTCAGCCAGAGGGATACCCCGCCCCATGAACTGGAGCATATCCCGGGTGTAGACCCGTCCCTGCGTCATCGTGGTACCGTAGAGGTACACGAGATCACCGAGAGGGAGGGACAGACCGCTGGCAATATCACCGAGCATCAGCAGCTTATCATTCACCTCCTCAGCCTTTACGCCATAAGCGAGGAGCTGCTTCGCCCCTTGCGTCACTCCTTGGAGGTCAAAGGGGGTCTTAGCGGCCGTATTGGCAAGCTGTGCGATGAGCTTCTCTGCCTTTGCCCCGCTATTTAGCATTGTGCCAAAGGCGATCTCGAGCTGCTGAAACTCTCCACGCACCTGTGTCACCTTGGTCACAAAGCCTGCAACGGCACCGGCTGTCAGGAACCTTGCCCACTTCCCCATAAGCGGGTCAAGGCTTCGGGAGTTGGCATCGTTGGCACCCGTGCTCGCATTCATAGCCTGCTCCAGCTCTCGGATCTTGTCCCTGAGCTTCTCTACCTCTGCCGATGGGGCGGAGGTGTCAATGCGTGGTAGTTGGAAAGCTGTGGGAGCAAACCGAAGAGTGCTAAACGGGTTGCCACTCATCTGTAGGTCTGCCTTTACTCGTAGGTTGCGGCGCATCACCTGCTCAGCGTGTGCCGTCATCTGCTCGAGGTTACGGAGCTTGCGCTTAAACTCTCTGTCGTCGAGGTCTATTTGATATGATTTGTGTGCCATTATCCGTTGTGTTTGTCAGCCTGAAGTCGCTGTACCATTTGTGCGAAGCCGGACATACTACCGGCCTCTATAGTCTTCTCTTCGGAACCTGCCCCTACCCCGTCCGTGGCTTTGTCTGTGTCGTAGGACGGGATAACCTTGGCGTACATCACTAAGTCCTCCATAGTCATCTCATCCAGGACATAATTAGGCGTTAGGTGGTAGTAGGCGGCTATGCTCGCTATCACTCCCCAGATGGAGTCTCCACTTCCCTCGTCGGGGCTAACCTGCTTTGCCGGTGGCTTAGGAAAGTGGTAAAGACGAAAAAACCCTCCACCTCCTGCTCTGCCGTCAGCACCTCCATAACGAAGGTGGCGATCTGTGTCGGTGTCAGATGGTCGGATAGGCTCTCCTTGACACGCCTACTCCCCTTGCCCCCTGTCAGGTAGAGGGTGGCCACATCGGTAAGTACATCCGCCTTTTGTAGGCACTGTATCATCTCCAGCATACTGACAGCGGAACCCTCTTCCATCTCCGGATCTTGAATCTGTGTTATGAGCTTCTCCACGAGCAGGGCGGTGCGCACCGTGGGGCGTGGCACCTCCACCTCAACGTCACCCAGCTTCGCCTTGATAGGCTCCTGTGTGATGCTCTCGACTACTCTCGTGATCGCTCTATCGTTTGCGTCTATGGTGATCATGTTTGTTGTCTGTTCTGTGTTAATTCTTTTACCGGTATTAGTCTCGTCTATTACCGGTCTTAGTTTTCGCTAAGCCCGATATTAATCGGAGTAAGGGTGTGCCTGTACAGGCTACTCGGAGGAGTACCCTCAGCAGATAAGGGAGGACGGCACCCATCGCCAGCCAGTGCCACCACTTGATGAGGGGCTTCCCGGTACCCCCTTCGGATGGCAAGCTCTGACTTATGTAGACCGTGTCTCTCGTATGGATGTAAAGGGTGTCTCTGTAGTGCGATCTGCCCTCAGTCCTCTCCCCCTGCTCTCTGTATAGACTCCGTACGAGAGTGTCTCTCGAGAACTCGTTGTACACCTCGATGACGTACTGCAGTCGGGAGGTGTCCACAGAGAGCGAAACACCCCTCTCTGCCACGATCTCTCTCGTCTCCATATGCCGCCGGCTCCCGCAGGAGGTGGCAGCGATCACTACGAGAAATGCTAAGAGTAGAGTGCAGGCAGACCTGGTGCGTCCACTCATCATAGCCCGGCGAGGTCCAAGCCCCTCTCGATCGTCTCACGATCTCCCGGGACACCGCACTCCACCAGCCACATTGCCTCGATAATTCGGCTGACCAGCTCCCGATCGGTAAGGTCAAGGGGAGTGTCCGGACTTATACCGGCTCGGCTGCTGACCCGCTCTATGTACCGCTTCGTGTGATTCTCCACTGCAGGGGCATACCGGTGCAGGATCTCCGTGAGGGTATGGAGGTGGTACCTCCTCTGATAATTACGTAGGATCACCACGGCGGCACGGACACCCCACTCGAGAGCTACAAACTGCACAAATCGGGGGTCTCTCTGCTCGGGCGACATCCCTCTCCATCGGTCCCCCGTGCGCTCGATATTCAGCGGGTTATTATTCCTCAGTCCCCTTGGTTGCTTCACTTTCATCATCATCTCTCAGTTCCTTTATTTCATCATCATTAACGTCGATGCCCAGCTCCCGGAGGAGCTTACCGACAAACTTCACCGCCAACACGTGGTACAGGAGCTTCAGCCCTCGGGTGTTGGGGGCGATCTGTAGGCAGTTCTGGAGGATCTTCACCGTATACCCCCAGACGGCAATCCACGACACCATCTTCATCGCAAAGAGGGACTTCTCCGTGTCGCCAAAGATGTAGAAGGCAAGGTGCAGGAGGACGACCAGCCCCATATACATCATCAACTGGATCCCTGCCCTACAAAACTTTGAGAGACTAAAACGCTCGTGACGGGTAATGGAATTGCTCTGGTACCCGACGAGGGCATTTACCACCGCAAAGAGGGTCAGCAGGAGGAGGGCATTGGCCGCCGGCGACAGAGCCGTCATGATCACTGCCCAGATCGCCACTATCCCAATGCGAATCTGATCAATCATACTCTCCATAGACAAATAGGAAAAGGGCGGAGAGAGGATGGTCAATCAACCCCTATCCGCCCCATCATCAGAGTTACGTGAATACTACTTACGAAGTCGCACCACCTGCATCGCTGGCAGTGAAGAGAGAGCCGTCCTCCTCCGGGATGGCGTTGTAGGTTACCCTCGTGCCGTAGCCACCATCGTCCGTGAAGACGGGGGTGACGGACACGGTGCCTTTCTTAAAGCTGATCACCTCTCCGATCTTGTCCTTCGGGGTAATCGTGAGGGTTGTCTCTCCGGTAAGTACATCCTTGAATGCCCCCGTCTCAATGCCCTTTAGCTCATAGACCGCACGAACGGATCCTTGAAGCTGACGTTTGTCAACGATACGTCCTCCGAGGGCTTTCCACTCCTTGGTGGCGCCCTCCTGGTATTCCAGGCTATAACTGCCCTCCTTCACTACTCCCGTGGGACCACTGCCGAGCTTAAACTCAAGCTCACCCCACGCAGTTCCTTTAACTGTTGCCATAATCTTATTCTCTATCCATTAATGCATTATACTTGTACTTGATTCGGAGAGTGACCCGTGATGTTCCATTGTCCTCCTCGACCTGAATGGTACGCTCACTACGGAGATCATACCCTGACAGCCGTATGGCGTGGAGCATATCGTACAGGAGCCTTGCCATCTCTTTTACACGCTTGGGGTCCTTCCGTGAGTAGAGGTCCCCTCCTTGTGTGTGAGGGACGTAAATGTTCACGACTACTACACCGGTCTGTACTTGTCCGTCAAGTCCGGAAAGGAAGCCGACTACGGCATCCTCTTTTCCTCCACGGCACGCCGGCCGTACATCCCTGCGATAGACGCACCCACTTAGCTTACCACTCAGATAGGCACTCACGACATCGTAGAGATCCTGCTCGATCTCCTCGCTTGTCTTGCAGTTGCCCCTGCGCATTTCACTCACACCTGCCATTCTGCCATCAGCTTATCGATGATCAGCTCTCCTGCTGTATTGACATCATACCCCATAGCTTCAACGAACGTGGCGTAATGCTCTCCTGCTACGAAGATGAGCCTTGTCCCTCTCTTGGGCATCAGCTCACGTATCAGCCGAAGACCTTTATCCCGTCCGTCTGTACCATTGAGTATCACCTTAAAGCCTCCCTCGTGCCATATCTTGCCGTCTCTGACCACTGCATAGCCTATCGAGCTTAGTAGACATCCGGTGCGGTCTTGGAATGCCCTTGAGCTGACTGCCATATCATAGGCTTCCTCACCCACAAGGGCGAGCCACTCAATCTGGTCTCCCTCCACCTCCCTAAGGAAGTCTTCTGCAAACTCACTAAACTCCATACGGCTCGCCTAAGTCAAGCTCGTAGTGATCCAGAAGGTAAGCTCTCGCCACACTCTGAACGCTGTACACCCCAAGGGAGCGTCCGTTGTCGGTGAATAGCTCTGCTTGCATACTCTCATCTATCCACGTCGGCGATGCGCCTATAGGGATGTGGACACGATAGAGTGATTGGCGAAAGTTCCCTTCTGCGTACCTCCCTCGCACATTGTCCTGTATCGCCTGCTTTTGACAGGTGATAGCTTCTGACCACTCCAGCCGAGAGGTGGGCACCCCATACTCATCCGGGGTGTCATCTCCCACCTTGTGGCTCAGCTTTATCTGTGCGTTAGGGATAAGCATATTAGTAGATCGTCACTCTGGGACGCTCTGAGGCATCAAGGAGGTTCTCAAGACCAAGCTCTCTACACTTCGCACGATAGTAGACACGGAGCGCATCCTGACCGGCTCTTGAGATCGACACGCCTAACTCGCTGACACTTGTCGGCTGCAAGAGCATCTCAGGGATCCGTTGCACAAATGCCCGCTCTGCTATCATAAGGGTCTCCCGAGTGAGATTGGCATCAGGATCCAGCTCTCCAGCCAGAACCACCGCCTCTATCTCGTGCTCGGGTGCCACCCCTCCGAAGCTCTGATACCTCTTGGTTATAAACTCCTTGACGGTCATAAGCTACTCGGTCAGATTGCCTTCGTCAGGTCAATACTTACGATGGAGCGTGCCTGTTTGATCTCAGGTACCCACTTGCACTCGTACTCCATAAAGCGACCCTTGCTGGTTCGCGCCGTGGACACGAGCAGACCGCCCTCGGCTTCGGTGTAAGACTTCCCAGGGACTTTATCACTTGCCTCATAGGTTGGCTTATAACGGAGCTTTCCAAGCTCACCCTGAGGAATGAGGGCAACTTTACCCTCTTCCATCAGCGGGATCTGTTCGTCGGTGAGTGTAGTCACATATTGAGACATCACTCTCACACGTGGAAGTCCAATGGTTTTGAACAGGGCAGATAGCATCTCCTCGGTCATCAGACCACTGACGCTTGCTTCGTTAGTCCCGAGCTTCTGCTTGAAGAGAGCCGTGAACTCATCGGACATCATAAAGTACTTCGCAAAAGTCTCATTGCTCATCACCATCTCCTGGTATGCGTACCTCTTATACTTGGTTGCCAGCTTCTGGAACAGCATATAGAGCTTGCCCTTGTCGGTGGTCTTAGCCTCCTCCTTATTGGTCGGGATCTCGATGTCAAGGATCTGCACACCATTCGGGTTGTCCTTAAGTGTGATGCTTGCGGCTCCCGTGAGCATTAGGTCGGCGAGTAGCTTATCGATACGCTTCTCAGGTGCGAGGATTACCTCGCGGAAGTCTTCCACGAGGAAGTCTGTCACCTCCTTGACGCTGTTGGCGTCCATCCCACTCGTGTTCAGGCGTCGTATCATATCCTGCAGCTCCTCCAGACGGTCATTGTCCATCTGGAAGCCGTCACCGAGATTAGCCACACGGAGCGTACCGCTCACAAGTCCCTCACGACCACGGATGGGCTTCTCAGAGAAGGGACTGATCACGCTACCCATACGTACGGCAGACTTGCTTCCATACGCAGTAGCGAAGATTTCAGCACCGACCTCTCTAAAGGAAAGGTAATCACGCCAGAAGGGGCGGTCGTTCTCCACTGCCTTAGCACGGTCGATGACCGCACTGATAATCTGAGGCGATCCGAGAATATCGCTTATAGTGTAATTCATAATCTTTTCAAACTAACTTGTTAGGCTCCTGCAGAAGCACCGCTTGACGGGTTCTTCAGGAAAAGGAATCTTCCGGTGGCGCTGAGTGCTTTCACTACCTCCGCAGACAGAGGGATGAGGTCATCACGCACCTCATCGGCAGCGTTTACCACCGTTACCGGCTCGTTCTTCTCTGCTTTCACGCTTGCATAGAGCAGGCGGTTGGTCTTAGCCTCATCGGCTCCCTTTGCGACCTTTGCGGTCCTCTTGTCGAAGTCCACAATCAGAGGGGTGCCTTTCTCCACCACATCACCCTCCTTCAGACCGGTCATATCGAGGTTATAACCTCCCGAATCTACTCGGACAGTCTCCTCACGCCAGATCTCCTTACCACCCATTATGGTGGTCTTGTCATAAGACATCATCATAGTCTGTTACTTTTTGCTATTCACAATCTCCTCCGTGCCCTTGCTTATAAGCTTCGCCAGCGGGTCTTCGCTTTTCGGATCTGTAACCTCCCCCTTGTCGGGCGGATTAACACCTTCAAAGCGCTTCTCCGCAAGGTCCTTCTGCATATCCGTCCATCCGTTGACGACCTCGGTGGCGTAAGCATCCACGTCAATGTCCTCCCCGAATGTGCGTCCGCTAAGGATTGGCTTATAGTAGGCCTCAGGGACCTTATTCTTTTTGAGGGCGGAAGTCAGTTGCTCCAGCTTGCTCTTTTGGAGTGAGGTCTGCTTCATCTCGGATATCTGCTTAGTAAGCTCAGTAATGGCTTTCTGCATCGCCAAGAATTCATCGGTGGTCTTAGTCTCCTCCTTTGGTGAAGTAGACTTAGGCTCATCCTTCTGCTCGCTATTAACTTCCTTGATAGCCTTCACCTTCTTCTCCGCCTCGGAGCGTGCTTGACGCTCTTTGTCAAGCGCACCTTGGACCACTTTCAGCAATCCCTCACAGCCCGATACGGCTGTATCAATCGCATCCTCCTCTTTAACGTTGTGAGAGAGTATCTCCGCAACCCCGTCAAATACGTCATCGCCTAACCCAGTGTTGGAGTACTTCTGTTTTAGAGCGGTCTTGATTTTCTCTTTCATCTTGAGTGTTTGTATAAATTCTTATATCACAAAGGTAGAGACCAAAACACTCAACATCTCTGTAATTCAGTCGGTTAAATCAAAACTAAATGTGTCAGTTTTGTTATTTATAAGGGGGGCAGAGACAACTATGGCCGGAGATACACAAAAAGAGGTGTCGCGACCTCCCGTCGAGACACCTCCTAAAACAATATTTATGAAGTAAACAAGAAATAAAAAACAATCAATCCACTTGATATGGAACTAATATTGGCGATACACGCATCCCCTCGGCTTCGCTCAGCTCGGGGTGTATCTTTGATAGTGCGTGGAGGAGGAAGTTGACACGCCGCTGTAGGTACTCTCCTACATCCTCCTCGTGGCTCTCGACGGCAAGGCGTATGCCGGCAAAGACGTACTTAAAGGCTTCTCCGCTGGTGGCACCGGTGCTCGAGATCTCTTTCGGAGACATCCTCGGGGTGTTCATGATCTGATAAGCCGTTTCCTCAAGCTTCTCTACCTCAGTCGTCACCATCTCCGAGCTTTGATCCCATGTGAGCATCTTTATGTCACCCCCGTTCTCGAGCTTGATCGTCTTGTGCCGTCCGGTGGGATTGGAGTTCATCACCTCGATGTCGCCTGTGATGATCTGCTTTGGCGCATAGTGGTAGTCGTTGCAGTCGGCTGAGTTGCTCCATACCATCTCAATGCGACTTCTGAGGGTCTTGATCACATCGCAGAGGGGCTTGGCTCTGTCCATATAGACCACCGGTATTTTCTCAAAGCCGTGTGAGAAGCTCTTCTCCTCTGATAGTATCCACTCTTCGCTCTCCAGTAGATATACCTTCACTTCGGCTTGGTTGATGTAATAGCACCACTGTAATTCGCTCCCGATATCATCGTAGGTACTGTAGAAGCGGTAGAAGCCTATAAGCTTCCCCTTGCTGTCTTTCTCAGGGACAAGCTTGTCCCCTCTAAAGGGGCTCCAGAGCTCCACCTTGAGCTCTCGTGTATCGGGATTAGTCCACCAATACTCAGCGACCATACACTCAGAGAGCCACGAGGTGACCACCCTCTTATTGTGATACTTCAGCTTATTGTCGTGGGAGACTTGCTGGAGGAGCTCTAGCATCTGGCTCTCGGTGTCTGTCTTTGGCTGGCAGTCTAAGACCGGCTCCCTCCCCACTGTAAACGTGGTGTGCTTCCGGACGATGTCCTGCTCCATAGGGTAGCCGATACGATTCACCTCCATATCCTCAAGGACTGCCGGGATGAGCTTGCCGTCCTCCCAGTGTTCGTCTCGGACCATTATCTTATCATCCGGTCTGACGCTCCTATTGAAGACGTCGTGCGACCCTAAGTCCCACGCTTCTAAGCACTCTTGGTACTTCCTGGTGTTGTAGCTGTTATAAGCCTTCTTGATGTCCATTGTATCAACTTCTACTTATTATTTTTATCCAATGCCTCCCTTGTCAGATATTCCAAGAGGTAGGTATAAGCTTCCTCAGATTCTTCTGTGAGAGGTATATTACTATCACGAAGGATAGAGTTCGTGACGTGACTTAGTTCGTGAACAAGTACTCCAATGCTACTGCCTGACAATGGCTCTTCAAGGATATGAACGACAAAACCTACGTCCCCAACGACACACGTATGTCCGGAGTAATCTCTTGCAGGTGCGAAATCTGCGGTACATTCTGGATCTATCTCTTCAATCAATTCTTTCCTATACTTGGAAAACTCATCGGCAGATCCTATGCATATAGTGACAGCTCTTTTGTAGACCTCTACGTAAATATTTATTAGTTTCATCCTCTTGCTATTATATCCCTATCCAGCACTCACGCTCCCTACGTCTCTGACCAAGTAGTTGGCTCCATACGTAGTAGCGTGCGGCATCTATGGCGTGATTGTCTTTGTCCACGGGGACATTCGTGACCTCCCCGTATCGGTCAAGCTCCCACGCATAAATGTCCAGCTCATAGCGTAGGTTTTTGCTTGATCGTGTCACCTTGATGTGCATATCCTGCATCTTCTGCAGGCCTGCAAGGATACTCCCGGCACCTTTCTTCACAGGGTAGATGTTGATACCCCTACCGCTGTCTCGGCTCGCCTTTTGGATCTCGTCTATCTCCCTCGGCTCGGAGCTATCAGCGAAGACCGCCAAGTCATCATAGCGGGTAGCCCGCTGGAGCTCTTCTGTCAAGTCCTGATAGCCCATCCCTCGCTTGTAAAACAGCTCGTGGAGGTACAGATCATTGCCATCCACACCACAGAGGACAGCAGCGGAGGGGTCGTTTGTATATCCGAAGTCAAGACCGATGGCTCTCTGCTTTAGCTTCCCCGGCATCTCGTCCACCACTTCGTAGTGGGGAAAGATCAGCCCCTTTCGCTCTTCGCTCCACTGCCCCGCTACCACCTTGGCAAACTTCTCCGGATCCTCCTCCTTCATCCGCTCCACGACAGAGAGAAACTCAGGCGCAAGATGCTTGATGTTGTCGAGGTAGGTGGTGTGTATGTGCAGGACGTCAGGGTGCGTGCTTATCTGCACCGGCACCCCGAGGAAGTCCACCATCTTATGTGTGTCCTTGATGTACTTCTGATAGATGAAGTGGGAGGTGTAAGAGGGGTTCATCACGATGATGACGGTATTCTTCACCCCTTTCTTACGGAGCGAGAGGACAAGCTTCTCATACTCATCCAGACTGACCCACTCCTCTGCCTCGTCCACGACAAAGGTGGAGAGCCCCTGAATACTCTTGAGCTTTGCCGTCTGATTACCGCTGGAGGCCTTGATGCCCATAAAGATGATCTCAGAGCCGGTGCGGGCATTCTGTATCCGGTCCTGCTTGATATTGAAGTACTCCTCCGTGCCGTCTCCCTCTATCTTCTCCAGCACCTCAGGGATGATAGACTTGTCGGCACTCGTCATCGTGTACCGGCTGAAGAGTACCTTCTGATCTCGCTCAAAGGTCAGTCGCTCTATGAAGCGGGAGACCTCGTAGCTCTTCCCGCTTGCCCGCCCTCCCGTGATGAGGACGATAAACTTATCTTGGTTGCGGTATAGTGGTTCGTAGACGCTGTGTATCGGTGTCGGCATCAGACACGGGCGAGGAGCTACTCTTTCGGCTCCTCTGCTTCTCCCGTTTGGCGTGGCTCAGTATTGAGATCGAGCCACTTTGATACCGGTATCGTGCCGTCCTTGATATTGAGGTTTACCTCCTGAGGATTGTCGCCAAACCCTCTATTCATCCCGTATATTTTGAAGAGCTTTAGGATGATCGCCTCCGATGGCCGTTCCTTCCAGCCAACGAAACGGCCCGTCTCGGGGTCTTGCTCAGGTACGCCCATAGCCATAAGCTCTGCCACGTCCTGAAGTTTATCCATCACGATCTCCCTTGGCGCATTGAGGGCGTCATTGAACCCCTCCTCCTCATCTCTCCATTTGTAGACGGTGTGGACGGAGACATCGAACGCCTCGGCAATCTTGCCGATGCGCCCTCTTGTGGCATTGCAGACCAGCTCCCAGTCTTCAAGCGTAGGAGGGACGATCCTGCTCTTGGGGTGGTGTCCCTTGCGCTTGGCTTCCTCCTGTATCTGCTCCAATATCTGGCGATTTGGCTTCGCCCGCTCCTCGTCTACAGTCATCACTTACTTAGTAAATATAATCGAAGTACTCCGTGAGGAGAGCGAATGTCACGTACTTCGTCTCATCCTCCAGCTCCAGCTTCTTAAGGAATGAATACTTGTCTCCCGGGCTGTCAAATGTCAGTACCACGTAGCTCTCTGCCCCGTTGTCTTTGTCTACATCGTTTTGGTTTCGTATTCTCTCCTGTATCTTGGCTATCTCCCTGTGCCTTGCGAGTTGGTTCTCTGCACTGTCCTCCGAAAAGGGTACAGAGCGGTCTATGTCTCTCCTCTCCACAGTGTCCTTGCTCGCCCTGTCGACAATCTCCAGCTCCTTACTACCATCTACAAGCGTGTCACGGCTCCAGTCAAGCACCACGGCATCGCTCATAAAGTCCGAGGTGTCGGGCATCAGCGTGGCATAGTCTAGCTCGCTAAGACCTGCAAGCGTGTAATCAATGCCGTCAAGAAGATCTCGGAGCATATCATCGTCAAACTCCCCCTGCACACTCCTGTTATTCATAAACAGGTTCTGCTCTTTCTCTTCCTTCTCCGAGAGATGGACAACCTCCACTTCGATAAGATAATCACCTTTGTCCGGGTAATGGTTTATCTCATCTATGATTGAGAGACGCTGGTGTCCGCTCACGAGATTTCCCGTTGCTTCATTCCATACGATGCCGCCCATCAGACCCATACGCTTGAGGTTTGCCTTGAGCTGCTTCCTGGCTTCCGGCGTTATCTTACGTGGATTGTAGCTTGCGAAGTTGATCTTACTTCGCTCTACCTGCTTTTTCTCGCTTTGCTTGATTTTGCTTTCTCTCATAATCGTAGATTGCCATCTCAGCGTGTGGGAACTCCTTTAGTACTCGCTTGTAATCATCCGGGTAATTCCGTTGGAGATAGGTTAATGTGTGATAGTCACATCCTATTCCTTGAGACACTTTCCCCTCCTCATAAGTGGTTGGCTGAATAAGATCGTGCTGACGAATGTAATTCAGCACTTCTTTATTCGTCCAGACTGCAAGCGGGTAAACCATTCCCTTGGGAGAGGTATACCAGGGCTTCCACATTTTTAGGCGCATCCTCTTTTGGAAGCCGTCCACCCCTTTCATCCCGCTGAAGATGTACTCCACCTTGAAGTATTTCATCATTGCCTGCTCCAGCTCTCCAAGCTTTATCGTCTCCTCTTCGGGGTTAGCCTTTGGTAGAAACAGCCCTAACTTGCGATACATTTTCACCCCCGGATGCTCTACCTTGACGAACTTCACATTAGGATAATGCTTTGTAGCCCAGGTTATGTACGTCTCGATATGCCTAAGACCATCCACGAAGTACATAAATATGCATATCACCTCGGTAAACTCTTTGGCGAGCATATCGAGAAGAGCGATTGAGTCTTTCCCGTTTGCGGAATGAAACATCACCGCCGTACCCGATTTTTCGCGAATACGGCGGATAATGCTATTAGTCTGTGCAACTTTTTGCGCAGTAGTCATCTGGTTTTACCCCTTAATGCCAAGCGCGTGACGAACCTGCCAGCGCTTTTGCTCTCTGGAAATGATCCTGCCCCCTGCAGAGAGAGGACCACCGCTGTACATCGACAGACCTCTTCGGATGAAGGGGCTCTGTCTCTTGATTTTTGGTCTACTTGAAGCCATAACGATAAGTATTATTAGTTAGCATAGCGAGCAATGATATTACTTTATATTCTTCGTCTCTACAATTCTGCCGAGAGTGTAATTAACACCTAAGGCTATACACCCTACCTTTTTGCCACGGTACGTATCCTCGATGAGATAGGACTTGTCATCGTTATCAACATAAATCTCATGACTTACCTCGATCACCTCGACCGTCAGCTCAGGGGCATCCTTACGCCGGCCATTGATCAGTCTCAGATAGGCATAATCTCTTGGGGCACCAAGCACTGTGCCGAGAGTGTCAAAGTAGATAATACCTTCATCGTCACTCAATTCAAAGCCGAGTTCATCAGGCGTAAAGCCCTTTTCTCTGACCTCTATCGGGTCAAAGTACAAGCTCTTATTAGACGGGTAGACCCATCTGCTCTCAATGGTTTGATCCCCACGGAGGATAGCGTCAAAGCTATCTTTTTTGATCTGTAGTGTAAGTGTATTACTCATACGTCTGTGTCGTTTGTAGCTCGCTATGTATCACATAGTAGTAGCTACAGGGCAAATATATACACCCCATAGCTACTACATACATTATTACCCTTGTAATATCAAAACTATAGCTATAGTTTGGCTATTCGGTTAAATATACGATTATCTCAGAGGGCAAGATTGATCAGCTTGAAACACCGATACTCTTTCTTCTCGGTGTCCCAGTAGGTCTGAAGGTGCTCGTAAAGTTTGCGCTCGCCACCCTTTGTCTCGCCAATAAGGTCGCTTCTGAGGGTGCCAAATGCCTGCCTTAGGGTGCCGTCTGTCTTCGTGAAATAAAACTCTATCACCCCGTTGCGCATAGCCGTGCGCAACTTATACCACGCCCACGCACGTCTCAGCGCATCGGCAAATGTGGTGCTATATGTACGGCACAGATACCACGCCTTGTACATAATCTCGCTTAGTCTGTTTTTGTAGTTAGTACTCATAACATTATCAATTTGACGCAATTCTGATTAGGGCAATAACCATACCCGTTACCTCTGAAAATATCTCTTGCAATTCATCGCAGAAGACCATCTCATTTTCGTAGACTTTTTTTACAGAAACTGTAAATGTCTTCTTGCTAAAAGACTGCTTGTAGAAAACCATTTTGTAGACGTCTTTATCCCATAGATAGGTTATCTGCAGTTTGTTGGCGCACGTCTTATTACGTCTAAGGCTTATGGTTTGCACGGGGTTACCCTCTTTGTCAAAAGAAATCCCCTCAAATCGTGACCCTGTAGAGATTGTAAACACTCTACCGCCTAACTGCATATAGAGGTCACGCATTACCTCTTGTGTTCTGTAGTCTATCGTATACATAATACTATCTGTGTTTTGTTAGTTACTCTTCATACTCAAAACCAAGTCTGTAGCTCTCATACATAGCATTTATAAGCTCGCCTATCTGCTTGCCCGTTAGCCTGCTGAGATCGGTATGCTTGCTCAGAGTTATAGTAATATCGTGTATCGTCTGAGGCCCGTAGTTTGCGCTCTTGCGCACATTGTTGAGTTTTCTGTAGGTGATCATAGTTGTGTCGTAATATCTTAGTACCAAAATGTTTCAAGTACAGGCTCACCGTGCCATCTGTAAGCCCTTGCGTAGCTTGACAGACTTATAGAGCCGTCTGTGCGCACTTGCTTCACCATATAGCCAACCCGCTTGACGCTGTCTTTCGCATCAAAAACGCACAGACTATCACGCTCATCTGTCGCTGTAACGTAGTGGCTCATACCTGCGCTCTGCTTGCAGACTTTGCTCTTTACAGGTACGATCTTAACGCACTTAGCCGTAACGCCAACGACCCGATAAAAATTAACGTTTGTCTGCTCGTAGCCCCAAGTACTATAGAGGTAGTCGCCAACCTTGTACTTAGGCGTTTCGCTGTTTGCTCTTGTCTTCATCTCATTTGGTGCTCGTGTTTAAGAGTTAGCTCATCTCTGTAAGTGTTATTATTATCTCTTTGACATAGCAAAGGTACAATATCTATTGTACTTACGCAAGAAAAAGTATATCTAATTCAAACTTTAACACTGTTTAGGTACTATATCTATTGTACCTAATATGTGTATTTGATACCTTTGCCATACACTAACAGATATGGAGCAAGCAATGAGGATAAAAGAAGTTCTGAAGGAAAAAGGGTTTACCTACAAAATGCTCGCTGAGCAGATGGGGGTAACGGAGCAATCGATAAAGAATACACTAAACTCCGCATCGATCACTACCAGCACACTGGAGAGGATAGCGGCAGCGGTCAACGTGCCTATGTGGGAGCTTGTCGTGTCACGTGATGAGGTGGCAGTAGGAGAGCTGTCCGCCCTTGTCTTCTGCGAGGGGGAGTACTACCGAGCGAACACGTTGGAGGAGTACGAAGAGGTGGGGAAAAAGCTTCGAGGGAAGCTCAAGGGTCAGTCAGCGGAGTAGCTGAAGAGATCGTGCTAACCGATCCCAAGAAAAGCCCCCGGACCATCAATGTGATCCGGGGGCGCAAGTCGGTATTAAGAGAGCTTACCGAAGTGTAACACTCTGAAGAGTGTTGCCTATTTCTTTAATCCCGTGGAGTATCTTCTCCCCTGTAGCTTTTCTCGGGGTTTTCAGACCGTTTTTGTAGGCGGAGAGCTGTCTCTGATTAAGTCCAGTGACCTGCGAGAGTGCACGCAGAGTGACCGGCAGCTCTTGGAGCAATGCGCTCATCTCGTAGTTGTAGCTGATGGCGTAGTCGCCTCTCAGCTCCTCCGGGACGCTTGCCCCCGCCTCTATACAATCGCTCCGATACTCGGATACAAACTCCTCAAAGAGCCGCTTAGCCTCCGAGACAGTCTTCCCCATCACGGAGACACCCACGTCCGATGGCGTGTGGATGAAAAACCGCCCCTCGCTCCACGAAATATATGCATCTACCACGCTCATACACGATTAACTTCCAAGGTGAAAAAGAGAGCTTGAAGCGGTGCGGTACCAGCACCGCTCCAAATAACTACTGTCGCCGTATCCTTTTCAAGACACTCTTAACCAACCCTTCACTTAAGTCCTTTGACCCGTGATTAGGAATGATCTCAGGTCGTGCGCCCTCTTTGAAGTAAAGATAATGGCTGCCACGAATCCGTTTGAGAGTGTACCCGGCTTTCAGCAATTCCTTTTCTAACTCTTTAAAGGTCATACTAAGGTGCTCTCTTAAAATTGCGATTGACTTCAACCGCACCCCAAAGGTACCAAAAATACTACCATTTGCAAATCATAAGACCCATTTATTTTGGTCTGAAGGCTTGGCACGCCTGCTTGCTACAGAGTATGTAATGCTCCGCATCGTTGAAGTGCTTGCAGAGACACATCAGCATCTTGCCGGTGGCAAGGCTCGGACTGCAATGTCCGTACGCACGGGAGCATTCACCGCATGTATGTTTGCCCGCATTCGTCCGAGGGACTTGTTTTCGTCTCATACCTCCTTTTCTGTCTTAACACGTTCTACAATCTCTTCCACACAGGAACGGAATGACTTAAAAGCCGTATAGCGCACCCTCACATCTCCGGTGAGCTTACTTGTATAGCTGTAGTTAGCCCCGAGGGACTTCGCAAGCTCTCTCGTAACTCCCCTCCGCACTCGCTTATTTGTCAGTAGGCTCTCAGGAGAGTAGAGACGGATGACCACACAGAGACAGAGATCCTTGGTGGAGTGCCTACCGCTGTACTCGCTCTCTATCATCCGACAGATGCCGTCTATCTCTCGCACGTCTATCAGTGCCGGTGTGAGCAGGTCTCTGAGAGAAATCTTACACCCGTTCTCCACCATCTTCAGGACCTTGTAGTCCTCGATCAGCTTGTCGCACATACCCCCTCCTTTACTCCCATTTGCACCTCGGCTTTTATAGCATCCATAAGAGCGTTTTGGAGATTTTCCTTACCTCTCAGTACCTGCACGACACGCTCGTCCAAGGTATCGGAGCATACCAGATGATAGATGTCTACACGCTCGGCCTGCCCTTGGCGTGCAAGGCGGGCATTCATCTGCTGGTACAGCTCAAGGCTCCACGTGACGGTGTACCAGATAATGGTATGACCACCGGACTGGAGGTTGAGACCGTGACCCATACTTGCCGGATGTCCGAGTAGTATCGGCACCTCCCCTCTATTCCACGCATCGTACACTCCCGGCTCGTCTATCGTGCGGGCCTGAGGGAATGCCTTGCGGAGGCGGGACAGCTCGTGATTGAACCAGTAGGCTATGATGACGGGCGTGTGGATCTCCTCCATCATCTCTCGCAGTCGCTCTATCTTGGCGGAGTTGGTCTCCACAAACTCTTGCCCGTCCGAAGTATACAAGGCACCGCCTAACCACTGACGGAGCTTTCCTGAGAGTACGGCCGCATTAGCTGCGGTAATGGTATCCGTACCCTCCTCGGTCTTAAGCTCCAGCACCTGCTCACGCTTGAACTTCCGATAGCTCTGGTACTCTGCCGAATCGAGTGCTACGGGAATGTCCACGTACCGCACCGGTGGGAGGGTGTTGTAGTCCTCGTTTTTCATACTGATACAGATGTCCCCGATACGGCTATAAATCGCTTCCTCTGCTCCCGGCTGCAGTCCCCACTTATAGACGATGTGGCCATTGCCCCAGAGGGGAATGAAGTACTTCTGTCTGAAGTGGGTGATATATCGCTCCAGCCGTACACCGCCGTCCAGGAGGTATACCTGGCTCCAGAGGTCTTCAAGGGAGTTAGGAGCCGGAGTACCGGTAAGCCCGACCACTCTGACGTGGGTGTACCTGCTGAGGTATGCCTTTACCGCCTTGAAGCGCTGTGTATCGTGGTTCTTGAATGCGGAGTACTCATCAAAGACCACCATATCAAAGAATGGAGACCGCCCAAGCTCCTTGATGAGCCACGCTATGTTATCCACGTTGATGACGTAGATGTCCGCTTGTGTGCGGAGGGCTTTCTCCCGCTGCTTACGTGTGCCGATCGCCTTCGAGAAGGTGAGGTCTCTGAGATGCTCCCACTTCTCGGCTTCGCTATCCCACGTGTGGAGGGCTACTCGCTTCGGAGCAACGACGAGGGTCTTCAGAGGCCCGTTACTCTTACGGAGTATTTGGATGGCCGTCAGGGTACTCGCTGTCTTCCCTAGCCCCATCTCAAGGAAGACCCCGCACCGGGGGTGTTTCAGTATATGCTCTACAGCCCTCTGTTGATAGTCGTGTAGATCAGTATATCTTAGCACGTTTCACTGTCCCATCTCCCATTTGCACCTCATCTCTAATTACCACCCCGTGAGCTTCCTTAAGCTCCATTATCGTCATAAGGGAGTAGCAGGCGAGGTCGAGGAGGGAGTCCACGGCGGTCTCACCCTTGACGGCGTTGTCGCCTGTGAGGAGGATGGACTTAATCCTCGCCAGCTTCTCATCGAGGTGGATAATTGGGTAAGTATGTCCATACTCCCCACACATACGGCTGAAGCTATTGCCGTAGTCCTTATTCTTGCGGGTGTAGGTGCTGATCATCTCCGAGGTAAGAGCCTTAAATTGCTCCACCTGCTTATTGTACTCTGCCATATTATTTATCTGATTTTGATGTTAGTTCTCTAATGCGAGCCTTGGCGGCTTCGAGTGATACAAGGCGTGGAAAGCCTATGCACTCCTCCATCTCCTTGAGATCGTCGTTGATCTCGTACATAGTCGTGGTGCGCACGGCTCCCACCTGAGCCTTTATGTTGATCCTCCTGACGTACCAGCCCCGGTAGCTCCAGAGACCGCTCTTATTTTTCGTTGTCTCAGTCATTTCGTCTGCCCTATCATCTATGGTCTCCGCTTCCGCCGAGCATACCACGAGCCTGTCTTGAACGAAGTTTGCCGATGTTCATCTCGGCAATATTCTCTAAAGACATTCCGAGGTCTCTTGCGAGGATAGACACGTACCACAGCACGTCTCCAAGCTCAAGAGCTATGTCTATCTTCGTCTGATCGTCAAACGCCCATTCCTTGTCTCTCATCACCTTTTTCACCTTGTCAGCTACCTCACCGGCTTCTCCGGTGAGCCCAAGCGTAGGGTAGATGATGTTTCTCTCCTCGGGGTAGACCGCTGTCACCTCTGCTTCTTCTTGATATTCGTTTAGTGTCATAGTTTTATTTACTCTAATGGTAGTTTTGGACATTGATTTTCTCGGAGGATGGCGTTCACCCGGCTGATTTTCTCCAGCCATTGCTCCCTCACTCTCTCGGCTACCTGCGCCATCATCACCGGCGGTACACTCATCCCACAGATATACCCCCACGCCTTACCCTCCCCGAAGTCGTAATCCACCGGGAACGTACTGGCTAACACCACCTCTCTCTTGGAGAGCTGTCGGGGTGTGTCTACGTGCATAATCATCTCGGCGTGTGCCGTTATGGTCGGACAAATGCGATCTCTGTAGGCAAAGGCATGGTTGAAGAAAGAGCCTTTGCCCCTAACCCGAAGACACGCTGCTGCGAGAGTGATGTCTCCCGGCTTCCGGTGCTTCCAGAGCTTGTATACCGACGGCTGCAGCGGGTCGCCATCCTCGTCCGCTATCTCTCCAAACGGGATCTCCTCTCCACTGAAGTCCATATCTATCTTAGGTAGCTTCTCGAAGAGGGTCGCCTGCTCCAGCACCGGCTCGGCGATGTCCTTTCTGAGACAGAGGAAAAATACCCTCTCCCGGTGCTGTGGTACACCCATCTTGGCGGCATTGAGGAGGAAGTGCTGCACGTAGTATCCGGCTTCCTCCAGCTCTTCCCGGACCCGTATCACGTAGTCCACGGCTTCCCCTATGAGCATCCCCTTGACATTCTCCGCTATCACCACCTTTGGCTGAAGTTTCTTCGCAAGGTCTATGAAGTCAAAGAAGAGGGTGTCCAGGACTTGCGCTTGCTGTCCCTCTCGGAAGTGTTTCTTCCGACCCCGATCTTTTTCCCTATTCCCTGCCATTGAGAATGTGGAGCAGGGGGGTGATCCGTCCAGGATGTCAAGGCTGTAAAGCTCTTCCGGGATGTCATCCCGGAGTTTGAATTCTTGTATTGGCTCTATGAAGTGGTACTTCGGCTTGAGGTTGCGCACGTAGTGCCGTGCCATCCTCGGGTCAATCTCGTTGCAACCGATCACATTGTAGCCAGCCAGCTTGTAACCCATCGAGGATCCCCCTCCGCACGCAAAGCAGCTGAAGACCTTAGGGGCATCCGGTCTCGGTGCCGGCAGCTCTGAGAGCTTCCAGCGGTATTTGAATTTAGCAGCCGTCATCTCATCTATAAATTGTTACAGGTAGTTCCGCTTCCTTGCCGAGCAGAGTGTACAAGACACATAATTCTCCTGATAGATTACGCTCTTCATCACTCCTTAGCGTTGGGAATCTGATAACCCGTACCGCCCCGTCCTCCGTGGCCAAAAGCAATCCATCACCACTCCCGCTGAGGTCGTCAAACGTGATCCTCCCCTCCTCGCACAGCCACCAGCGACGCGCACCCATCGGCTTATCCCCTGAAGCTCTCCACG
>OBRT01000118.1_pt1 | contig 27739 bp, 24 predicted proteins | sample 1494891 | NCBI WGS metagenome assembly OBRT01 (sample SAMEA3360688, study PRJEB22359) | human gut metagenome | biome: ENVO:urban biome; feature: ENVO:human-associated habitat; material: ENVO:feces | place: Bangladesh | collected 2011 | reverse complement strand
TGCCAGATATGACGGAGGAGGAACTCACGAAAATGCTACCTTCAAACTTCAAATAACCAATAACCCTTATATGCTGCCAGACATATAAGGGTTGTTTGTTAGTGTGAAAGACGGCTAATATTGGATGGTTACATTCTAACGTGCAACAGCCAATTGTAAATTACATAAAAAAGAGGATATGTCTATAGATGGACATATCCTCTTTTTTTGAGAAACCGCGGTTTGTATATCGCTTGTTGGACTGAAGATCCGACTATAAGTGTTTGTGTCATGAATTACATGTGCAAGGAAAGGGCGTTCATCGCGAGATGCAATCAGATGGAACCTGGCTGCAACTTTCTGTCTTACCTGTCTGAAACTTCAAATCAGACTTTTCATCGTGGATGAGTGCATCTTTGTGATCTTGCTTTTGGCTTGCTTTTGGCGAGGTTTTAAATGGAGCTTTTTCTTTTTTATCCACTCTTTCTTCCGCTCCTCATAATCTCTTCTTTTTCGTTCCAGATAATTGTCTGCCATGATTTATTTAAAGTGTGAGTAGATGACAGACAGCGTCTGCTTGTTTGAGCCGCCAAAGAGTTTGGTGCCTGATAGTGACATGTCGTGTACTACGTTGGTCAGAATCTGTGTCTGGTTGAAGGTGTAATGGGACGTGGTCACTGGTATGACAACCAGTTTGTTCCAATCTTCCGATTGTTTTCCCGCAGCCTTGTTGCGTGCCATGGCCTTGATGACACTTCCAATGTTGTTGAAGGTATAACCATTGTTGGCTCTGTCGTAGGTGGCGAGGAAAGACGTTTTGTAGTCGGCAACTCGTTTGTGCTCAAAGAATGTATATAAACTGTCTTTCTGAATCAGCAAGAGTGTCTTCGGAATGTCTAATGCAAACTTGGAATTAACCTCATTGTTGATTCGTTTCAAATGAATTTTTGCAGCGTTGATTGAATCTTTTTCATGCCCCTTACAGATTTCTTCAACAGGAATTGTAATCTCTGTGAAGATGCCGGCCGGTGATTTTAAGTAAGTGTTGTTCTTGTCACTCACCAACTCGTTAATTGTCTTTCGGTCGTTCACCATGGTTGATGTCTGCAATACCTCTTCGGTGCCTGAGAACGAAGCAGTTCCTGAATAGGTGCTGTCTTTGTTAGCGAACCTAAAATAAACGTTCAGTTGTGTCCTGAATATGTAGGCCATCGAACCTAAACCACTGACGTGTTTGAAGTAGAATCCTGGCACAACATGCTGTGTGAATGTCATGGAGTTCTTGAAATATTCAGGATGTTGATAATACTGGTTTAGGATATAGGTACCGTAGTTCTTATATCTTTTGCCGTTTTTGTCGGTGTATGGCTGATTCAGCTTAATTTTGATGTGATTCGTGTAGTTCTTGTCCCATCGGGTCTTTTCGCTGATTTGCTGGTCTGTCAATGTGTAAACCTTGCCGACTTGTAATCCATTTGTGCCGACATACCCATTCTCGATAGGGTCAAAATTAGAATAATAGGTGTTAGCTTCGCTCATGGGGCTGCTCATTTCATAAGCAGTCAGCTTCATAGGCGCCAGCGAGTCACCATAGAACTTGTCGTAGTACAGTCTGATTTCGCACGAATCTGCCACAATCATTCCATCTTCTTTGTTGACCATTTTGTCAGCATCAGGAAATTGATAGTTTTCCTGAATGTGGAATTGAGTCATGAAATTTCCGGTGATGTATCCCCCAGTTTCCGGGTCTCTAATTTTTCCCAAATATCCCAGGGTGTTTCTTGACAACACAGAATCTGCCGCGATAGAACGGGTAGAAACCATGAATGTATCGGTTGAAATCTGTAGATTGTCCAATGAGTTGGTCAATGATATGCCCACATTGTCGGTCGTATCGTCACATGCCGTAAACATGAGTGCGGAAAATGCAAGAACTGCAATAATTTTATTTCTCATTTGTGTTTAAGCTGTATTAAGTGCTGTAAACGAATCTGTTGGTGCTTCTGTATGTCCTTTTGTAACCCAAACGTGCTTATTTCTGCAAAACAAGATCATAGAACTCTTGATAGGCCTTCGTGAAATCACTTCCAGGATATTTCAAGAATGGCAGTTCTTTGTCTGCACAGTACTTCAAGAGCTTTTCGTTGACGTCAGTGCCAGCCTCGATAATGCCATCACTATAGTCAATGGCCAGTTTGCCCAGTTCGAAGAAGTCGAACTTCTCATTGTATGGCTTGAGTAAATCCAGCTTGGCGTCTTTAAACTGCACGCATCTTTTGAAGTTGGTCCCCAAGTCGGTTTTGAGTTGTGTTTGAAATAGGGATGTGATCACCTTGGCGTTTGCAAACGAAGGCTCGTCTTTATAGGCAGTCTTTACATATAGCGGAATCACGGCTCCCATCCATCCTTGGCAATGAATGATGTCGGGTACCCAACGCAGCTTCTTCACTGTTTCGAGAACGCCACGTGCAAAGAAAATAGCGCGCTCGCCATTGTCAGGATATTCTGTTCCGGATTCATCAACCGTCATTTGCCGCTTTGTGAAGTAATCTTCGTTGTCGATAAAGTAAACCTGTATTCTCACTTGCGGAATTGAAGCAACCTTAATGAGCAGTGGATGATCGGTGTCATCAATGATTAGGTTCATACCAGAAAGGCGAATTACCTCATGCAGTTGGCCACGTCTTTCGTTAATGTTTCCCCATTTTGGCATGAAGGTCCTGATTTCGCAATCATTTTCTTGCATGGCCTGGGGAAGGTTACGTCCCATGAGCGACATCTCTGTCTCCGGAACGTAAGGTGTCATCTCTTGGTTGATAAATAGAATCTTCTTCGTCATGTCCTTGTTTGGCGTTTACTTGTTTAATGTTGGCAGTATGGCTGTGGCATGCAAATCGTCAGCTTATCAGCCTGCAACATCTGACCTTTATAGCAGCTTGTTACAATTGCCCAACATTGCAGCCTACAACATCTGCCCACTGCAAAGATACGAAAAATAATCGAATTACTGGTGTTAATTCTCTTAATTCGGTGTTCAAGCCATTGTATTTTGTTATTTTTAAACTTTCTGTGTGCCACCTGTCTTTACATTCTCTATCCGCTTTTCTATGATAAATGCCTGTGCAGCATAATAGGTTGTACAGGCATCTATGGTTTATCCAAACTTGTTTTGTCTTGATGAGAACTCGTGAGTGGTGTGCCCATACGCATTATGGCATCCTGTTGTCCTCTACAACGAGATGCTGTCTGCGTGGTTTTACATCCTCCTGTCTCTTGTGTATAGTGTTTCGCGGCCGTTTATTCTATCACCACCAGCGGGGTGTCTTCCATGACGCTTTCACCCTGTTTGATGCAGATAGCTGTCACCTTGCCATCTTTCTCAGCCTCGATGTTGTTGGCCATCTTCATGGCTTCCAGCACAACAACCGTGTCGCCGGCCTTCACCTCGTCGCCTACATGCACTAAGATGTCGGTGATAACGCCAGGGAGTGGTGCCTTCACGGCATGGTCGGTGTTGACGTTGGTAGCCGACTGACTTTCTTCTTCAGCCTCATTGGCAACCGGTTTGTTCACCACGGGCTTTTTTTCGGGTTCTGGTTCTGCCTCAAGTTCAACATTAAAGTCTTCACCATTGACAATAACCTGTGCGATATTGTCAACGATGTTTCCTATCTCGACTGTATATTCCTTGCCGTCGATAATGTATTTGAATTTTTTCATAATCAGTGTTTCCTTTCTCTTAAATAGGTGAGTGGTTTACTTTGCTCCGCACTATCGTGGCTTTTCCGTGAATGATACGAATTTGGCGTCCCACATACTCTGCTTGGGCTTGATGGTTATTTTGCCCGATTCGATGTCGTGTACGTTGTTTCCCCTATATTCATAGAGAGCCATTGCGATAGCTGCATAAATGTTCTTATCCATGTCTGTTTTCTTCTACTTAATGTTCTACATAGGCATGCATCCGTGCTTCTTGGCCGGAAGGCTTTGTCGCTTGTGCGCTAGCTGTGCCAGTCCGCGGCAGATACGGAAGCGTGTGTTGCGAGGCTCGATGACGTCGTCTATGTAACCATACTGAGCGGCCTGATAAGGATTGGTAAACAGTTCTGTGTATTCTTCTTCCTTTTCGGCTAAGAACGCACGCACGTCCTCACCAGCTTCTTTCTTTGCCTTCGCTTCTTTCGCACTTAATACAGCCACGGCACCCGAAGCACCCATCACGGCAATCTCGGCTGTTGGCCATGCAAAGTTGAGGTCGGAACGCAACTGCTTGCATCCCATCACGATGTGGCTTCCGCCATAGCTCTTGCGCAGCGTGATGGTAATCTTCGGAACGGTGGCTTCGCCGTAGGCGTAGAGCAGCTGTGCGCCATGCAAGATGACGGCATTGTACTCCTGACCGGTTCCCGGAAGGAATCCTGGAACGTCCACCAGTGAAACGATGGGGATGTTGAAGGCGTCGCAGAAACGTACGAATCGCGCCCCCTTGCGACTGGCATTGGTGTCCAGTACGCCGGCGTAGGCCTGTGGCTGGTTGGCCACGATGCCCACGCTCTGTCCGTTGAAGCGGGCAAAACCGGTGATGATGTTCTTGGCAAACTTGGGCTGTACCTCGAAGAATTCGCCATTATCCGTAATCTCTGCTATCACCTTATACATATTGTAGGCCATATTGGGATCGTCGGGCAGCAGCTCGTTGAGCAAGTCACTCGTGCGATCAACTGGGTCGGTGTTCTCCACGCGAGGTGCCTCTTCTGTGTTGTTGGATGGAAGATAGGTCAACAGCGTCTTAATGAGTTGTATCACCTCTTCATCATTTTTGGCCGTGAAGTGGGTCACGCCGCTCTTCGTGGCATGCACGCTGGCACCTCCCAAATGCTCGGCATCGATATCTTCGCCTGTCACCGTCTTGACCACCTTCGGCCCTGTGAGGAACATGTAGCTGGTTCCTTCGGCCATCATGATAAAGTCTGTCAGGGCAGGAGAGTAAACGGCACCACCAGCGCAAGGGCCAAGGATGGCAGAAATCTGCGGAACCACGCCGCTGGCAAGAATGTTTCGTTCAAATATCTCACCATAGCCAGCCAAGGCACAAATACCTTCTTGGATGCGCGCACCACCCGAATCGTTCATGCAGATGACGGGAGCTCCGTTCTGCATGGCCAGATCCATAATCTTACATATCTTTTCAGCCATGGTCAATGAGAGCGAGCCTCCGTTCACGGTGAAATCCTGTGCGTAAACGTAGACTAAGCGACCGTCAATGGTGGCACTGCCCGTCACGACGCCGTCGCCCAGGAACTGTTTCTTCTCCATGCCGAAGTTGTGGCAGCGGTGCAGTTTGAACATGTCGTATTCTTCGAACGAGCCCTCGTCCACGAGCATGTCAATACGCTCACGCGCCGTGTATTTTCCACGCGCATGCTGCTTCTCTATCGCTTTCTCGCCACCGCCAAGACGAGCTTGTTCTCTCTTGGCTACCAGCTCTTTAATCTTTTCTACTTGTTTACTCATATTATTATTCAATCTTTTAGTTTCGATATATATGACGTCACAAAGGTAATAATAATTAGTGAAAGGTTGATGGGTTGAGGCATAATTTATGTTATTGTAACACGGCTCTTTCGTTTATAGAAAGTTGTTTGTTGTCAAAAACAATCATTTGCTGTTCAACAACGTATCATAAACTCAAACTTCTTCCTTTTAATCTTTATTTGTCTGTTGCTGACGAAAGATTTCCTTCTGCATCTCTATCTCGCGTGCCAATTCCTCCTTAGAGGGAAGAAAGGTAAGATATTTAGCTTGAAATATTTGGTCGCTGCCATGTAGTACACTATACCTTGCCATATCGTCGCTGGTATCTGAGCAGAGCAATAATCCAATGGTGGGGTTGTCCCCCTCTGTTCGTTTCAGAGCATCATACATACGGATATACATGTCCATCTGCCCAACATCTTGATGTGAAATCTGCGTGGTTTTAAGATCAACGAGGAAGAAACACTTTAAAATATAATTGTAGAAGACAAGGTCAATATAGAAGTCGCCCATGTCCGTGCGTATGTGCTGCTGTCTACCTACGAAGGCAAATCCCTTACCCATTTCCATAATAAACTTCTGCAAATGGTTGATGATGCTGCTTTCCAGTTCAGACTCTGTAAAGTCTGCATCTGACTGCAAGCCAAGAAACTCTGCCACTACAGGATTTTTGATAAATTCCAACTTATCTTGTTGCGTTGGAGCTGTGAGCTTGTGCATCTCGTCAACGACCTTATCTTTATGTGCAGATTGGAGTAGGCGGTTATAATATTGTGAGACAATATTACGGTGCAAGGTGCGTGTGCTCCACATCTCCCTCAATGCCTCTTGTTCATACCACCTACGCACAATAGGATCTTCCACCCTTATTAGTTCCCGATAATGCGTCCATGGCAGAATTTTTCTGCTAAGCGAAAATGAATCTTTAGATTTTGTACGCACTGCGTTCACAATCTCAGATTGCCCACTCACGGTGTTGATATTTTCTAATTGTTGACGCACTGCGTCTACTTTTGCTGATTGTTGACTCACTGCGTCAACAATCTGTGGAAAACAACGATAGAACTCGCATAGGGAATTGACCATAAATTGTTTATTTCTTTTTAAAAATCGCAAAATACGCAGAAATATATTATAAAAAAAATTGCAAAATACAAAAGAAACCTTATCTTTGCCAACAAATTAAATACAGACAGAGATTGGAATCAGCTTTTTCACATAGCCGCTTACACCATTGCTCCAAACATTCTTTGGTGCAGGATGTGCTGCAAAGAAAAAACAACTTTCTTTCTTTTAACACATATTATTTGGTAGTTCCAAATAATTTTGTACTCTCTCTCTCTCTCTCTCTCTCTCTCTCTCTCTCTCTCTCTCTCTTATATATATAATAGGTAGAAATATCTTCTCTTATACCTCTTTCTGTGCATTATGCTTTAGTGCGCAGCGAGGCTTTGTGTCTGCCCGTGTAAGTCCTATCTTTTCTTCCCTTTATAAATTATTGTATATCTAAAAATTAAATTTATTGTATCGTTATGAGTAAAACAGAAACCAGAGCCGCAGGTAAAAAGGCGGCTTACATTAGTCCTAAAATCGTTTGCTTTTCAGTAGAGTATTCGCTTTGTGCAGGAAGTCCTTCGGATGGTGGACATAAGAATGCTGAGCCCGATCCTGATCCTTTGGAACCGGAGGATGGTCAGTGGTAAGCGGGCAACTTTTAAATACTTTATTCGTAATAACCATTTTTAATGAATTAAATTTATAAACAATTGATACAGATGAAAACAAAATCATTTATCTCATTTGCGGTTTGCGTGGCTGTATCTGTGCTGATGTGTAGCTGTTCTAACGAAGAGAGTGCTGATAGTAATAGTAATGGTCAGCTTACTGCCTTTACAGGAGGTATCGTAACAGAGGCTCCTATGGAGCGTATGCAGCTTAGTTCTCCTGAAATTTCAACAGAAGTCCCTGGCTTTCTCACTCGCACCTCTATGAATCGTAACGCCATCGGTGGTCAAGGGGCCTTCCTTTGGGAACCTAAAGACGTGATCTATGTAGCGGACGATAATAATAAATTATATAAGAGTCAGAATACTATCAATGATGCTGTAGCTCGCGCTACATTCTTTGTAGATGGTTCTTACACCACTAAGGGACAATACGATGTGTACTATTGTGGCACCAACTCCGGTGTCGGTGAAAAGAAAGTTGTTATAGCTAACGATCAGACACAAGTAGCCTTTAACAATACCAAGCATTTTGGTGCCGCTGGCGATTGCGGTGTAGCCAAGGCAACGAAGACTACCGTTGCAGGCAAGAGCGGTTATCGTTTCGACTTGGAGCACAAGGCGTCCTATCTTTGCTTCCTTCCCTATATGGCTATTAAGGTGCAGCGTGCAAACTTTAGGATTCAACGCATAGAGATAACCTCTGATAACAATATTTCCGGTACTTATGGCCTTACCCAAGCAGGTCTTTCTGGTACGGGTGATTCAAAGAAAATTACGCTGAATGTAGGTCGTGATGGTCTTAAGCTTGCTGATCAAGCTACAGCAACGAAAAGTATTAAAAACTCACTTTACGTAGTTATAGCCCCCGGCATCCATACCTTGAAAGTAAAATATACAGTTGTAGGCGCAAAGAATACGGTTATGACAATAACCAAAAGTTATAAATCACATAACTTTGGTGCCAATAAGATTTGTGATATTCCCGTTAATCTTGGTGTTAGACATTACAGCGGTCGCAATTATTACATGTGGGATGCTGCCGAGAACTATTGGTCCGGTCACGAGTGGGACGCTGCTACACCTTGGCAGCCAACAGTGAAAGATGCTTCAAACGACGGTTATCCTAAGTCTAATGCTGATCCTCGTTGGTATCACGAAGGCCGCGGTGCTTTCGAGGCTTCCGTCAATCCTCTCTTCAAGGAGCTTCCCAATGCCAACGAAATGGCTTGGTACGTATTGAAAGGTGATGGCCATTGGGACAATAGCACCCAGTGGGAGGTTTTCGGCGAGATTCAGACTGGTGGTATATGGTTGAAGAAGCTCAGCGTCATCGCTCAAGAGTACGGCAGACTGCCTTTTGAGTTAAAACTTAAAGATCCTAACGGTAAAAATTTGCTTACTTATTACAAGGACTACGGTTTTTCTCTTAAGAATGGCAAGCCTGCTGATAGTGAGATTGGTAAATACTTCTTCCTCCCTGGGTTGTCCTTTTACGTCAAGGGCAAGCTTAGCGGCCCCGATTCCACCGGTGACTACTGGTCGTCTAGTGCTGATCCCAGCACTAGTGGTTTTGCGTACAGCCTGGGCTTCACCAGTATGGGCGTGAACATTCATTACGTCAACTGCAACCGCGGGATAGTGGCGCAGCCGTTCGAGTAGTCTCCCCCGATAGTTTTATTTTAAGCGGGCCCTTTAAAAGGCCCGCTTATAAATACCGCCTTTGGCTGTCGATTTCGACATAAGTGACAAAAAGAGACCTAAAATGGGTCTCTTTTTGTCACTTATCCCTAACTCGCGTATAATTTCATCATGAACTTGTGTTCTGCTCTTACCGCCTGTTGCTTCTTTGACAATAAGCCGGAAGCCCTGCCGGTACACGTAGAGAAATCAAGGCAATTGGAACTTTTCTAAAGATTTTCTTGTCCCGAACTCGCGTAATAATTATACAAAGAAACACGTTCAAACCCCTTGCCATACGCATGAGTTAGTTCTTTTGCAAGTGTAGCTATTACCTGCTTTCCATATTCGGCTCTCTCTTCTCCATCAAGTTTCTCACGTGCAATGCGTTCACCAAGCATCCAATTGCGAAGTGTGAGGGAAACATTGACAGCACGGTAAGCTTGCTCACGGGCATCCTCTATAATCGAAAAGATGTCAATTTTTTATCTCAAAAACAGCCCTTAAATCGGCTCTTGAAGAGTTTCAATATAGAAAAAAACGATAGGCAGAGAGGATGCAAATAAGGGATGATGTGGAAAGAAAAATCGTGTTTTATGGTAAAAGCAATGGTGTTACTACACAAGTAACATCCTTTTACCGGGTTATATGCATGCTATTGCCAGTCAATTACATGCAAATTAGGGGCATGAAAGCACGCTTTTTAACTGAAAAGTGGTTGGATTTTGGTGCGTAAGCGGCTGAAAAATTCGTAATATCCTGTGTGTCAGCGAACTACGAAAAAAGCTCATGCTTGGCATATTTGCAAGCAAACCTGTGTTCGTTTGCAAATAAGCCAAGCATGAGAAGATGTGTTGTCAAGAAAATTCACAAAGATAAACCTACACGAAACGATGCGAATCAAAGTGAATTTAAGATGGCAGTCTGGGCTTGGAATCCTGAGCCAGACTGCCTTATTATGTTTAAGCCTTACTCTTGTCGCGTGTTGCCAGGATGAAATAGCTAATCAACAGCAGGTAAGCGGCCAGTGACAGTAGTTCGGACAAGGGGTTGGCAAGCCAGTCGGGATTGATGGGATTGAAGCCTGTAAAGCGCAGCAACGCGCTCAAAACGCCCATCAACGCACCGCCGGCGATGAAGCCGCTGGCCAGAAGCGTACCCTTCTCTCCGCGCTGTTTGTTTACCTCATTGTTTTTGCTGCGCGTGGTGACAAACCAGTGAATGGCGCCACCGATGAGGAGGGGCGTGTTGAGTTCCAACGGAATGAACATACCCAATGCAAATGCCAGTGCAGGAATTTTGAGCAAAGTGAGGATGATGGCCAGCAAAGCACCGATGCCGTATAAGATCCAAGGTGCGCCCGCACCATTCATCAAGGGCTCGATGACGGCTGCCATGGCATTGGCTTGCGGTGCCACCAGATGCCCTTGTTGTGCCGGATCGAAGCCGTAAGTTTGATTGAGCAGCATCATCACGCCGCCCACGGTTGCCGCACTCACCAGGGTTCCCAAGAACTTCCAAGTTTCTTGTTTGGCTGGCGTCGTTCCCAACCAATAGCCAATCTTCAGGTCAGTGACAAACGCACCGGCCATAGAGAGAGCGGTACACACCACGCCTCCCATGATTAAGGCGGCTACCATGCCCTCGGGACCGTTGAGTCCCACGGCTGCCATGACCACGCTGGCCAAGATAAGTGTCATCAAGGTCATTCCCGATACTGGGTTGCTGCCTACGATGGCAATGGCATTGGCTGCAACGGTGGTAAACAAAAAGGCAATAATGGCCACCAAGAGAATGGCAATCAGCGCATGCGTAAAGTTGTGCATAACGCCCAAAAGGAAGAATGCAAAGGTGATGAGAATGGCGGCAATGGAGCCGATGGCTATGACGCGGAACGAGATGTCCCTGCGCGTGCGTATCTCTTCTTTCGTCACCTCACCTTGGCCTTTCATCTCCTTAGCTGCCAGTCCGACCGCACTTTTGATGATACCCCAGCTCTTGATGATGCCAATGATGCCCGCCATAGCAATGCCACCAATACCGATACTCTTGCCGTAGGTGGTGAAAATCAGCTCGGGAGACATCTCGCCCACCGTCATGGTGAGGTTGGTGCCACCGATGTTTAGGATGGTGTCGCCAAACAACAGTGATAGTCCTGGCACGATGAGCCACCAAACGGCGAACGAACCCATACAGATGATAAAGGTATATTTCAGTCCGATGATGTAGCCAAGACCCATTACGGCTGCGCCGGTGTTTACCTTGAAGACCAGTTTTGCCTGGTCGGCCAGCTGCTGACCCAAGCCGAAAACGCGGGTGGTGAAGTTCTCGTTCCACCATCCAAAGGTGGCTACGATGAAGTCGTAAAGCCCACCAACCAGTCCGGCCATAAGCAATGGCTTGGCCTGCGACCCGCCTTTGGCGCCGCTCACGAGCACTTGTGTGGTGGCAGTGGCTTCTGGGAATGGATATTTGCCGTGCATGTCGCTCACGAAATATTTGCGGAAAGGAATCAGAAATAGAATGCCGATGACTCCTCCCAGTGCCGAACTCATGAAGATTTTCATGAACGACGCACTCATTTCGGGGTACTTAGCTTGAAGAATGTAAATGGCGGGCAGGGTGAAAATGGCTCCAGCCACCACTGCACCCGAGCAGGCTCCGATGCTTTGGATAATCACATTTTCACCAAGTGCCTTGTTTCGCTTGGCGGCTGTTGACACACCTACGGCGATGATGGCAATGGGGATGGCTGCCTCAAACACCTGTCCTACCTTCAAACCCAGATAGGCTGCGGCGGCCGAGAACAACATCGCCATGAGGATACCCCATGTCACTGACCACGCATTGACCTCGGGGTAGGTTTGGTTTGCGTGCATGATGGGTTGATACTCTTCTCCTTCTTTCAGTTCCCTGAAAGCATTTTCAGGTAATTGCACTGACTCTTTTTCCTTGTTTTCCATAAGTAATATTTGTGTTTTTGCTGACAAAGATATACTAAATCAATAAGATAGCAAAACGAATTGTAAGATTTTATTCCACTTTATCATGATTGCTGTAGAGTGGTGTGGAATGTAAAAAGATGAACGCCGATGGGCGATAGTTGAACTATTTTTTATACATTTGCATTCCCAAGTTGGTAAAACAATAAAATACTTCAACCATGGCCACTACCAAAAACAAGCGTCCAACACCGATAGATAACTCTTATGCACATGTTCAGCCACAAGCAACAGATGTAGAAAGAGTTGTATTGGGGGCACTGATGATAGACAAAGACGCTTTTTCCATCATTTCCGAGATTCTTCGTCCTGAGTCATTCTACGAGCCAAGGCACCAGAAGATTTTCCATGCCATCCAGTCGTTGACGATGGAGGAGAAGCCGGTTGACATCATCACCGTGACCGATCAGCTGAAAAGAGAGGGAACTTTGGAGGAGATAGGGGGTGCTGCTTATGTGGTGGAGCTTAGTGCACAGGTTGCGTCATCAGCCAACATTGAGTATCATGCCAAAATACTTTCGCAGAAATCGCTGGCTCGTCAGTTGATTTCTTATGCCAGTGTCATCGAAACCAAGGCGTTTGATGAATCGCAGGACATTGATGAATTGATGCAAGAAGCCGAAAGTGACCTCTTCACGTTGTCACAAACCAACATGAAGAAGGACTATACGCAAATTGATCCTGTGATAGCCCAAGCAACGGAAATACTGCAAAAGGCATCCGCTAACACAGGCGATTTGACGGGAATACCTTCTGGATATACCAAATTGGATGGCATTACAAGTGGCTGGCAGAAGTCTGACTTGGTGATTATTGCGGGTCGTCCGGCCATGGGAAAAACGTCGTTTGCACTCTCTATAGCTAAGAATATCGCTGTAGATCATCATGAACCTATTGCCTTTTTCTCACTGGAAATGAACAATGTACAGTTGGTCAATCGCTTGATATCCAATACTTGTGAGATTGCGGGCAACAAGATTCTGAGTGGACAATTGACTGCTGATGAATGGAAACGTTTTGATACGAAAGTGAGAAACCTGATGGGTACACCTATTTATATTGATGACACGCCCGGACTGAGTATCTTTGAGCTAAGAACCAAGGCGCGCAGACTGGTCAGGGAGAAAGGCGTAAAGATTATCATGATAGACTATTTGCAGCTGATGAATGCCAATGGCATGCGGTTTGGCAACCGTCAGGAGGAGGTTTCTACCATCTCCCGCTCACTGAAAGGACTGGCTAAAGAGCTGGATATCCCAGTACTGGCTCTGTCACAGTTGAGCCGTAACGTGGAGAATCGTGATGGATTGGAGGGAAAACGACCGCAGTTGAGCGACCTTCGTGAGTCGGGTGCCATCGAGCAGGATGCCGACTTGGTGCTGTTTGTGCACAGACCGGAGTATTATCGGTTGTATGAAGACAACAATGGGGTGGACTTACGAGGTAAAGCTCAAATCATCATAGCCAAGCATCGTAAAGGTGCGACGGGCGATGTGCTGCTTAATTTCCGTGGCGAGTATACGCGTTTCGAGAACTTGGACGAAGGTTATTCGATGCCAATTCCAGAAGGTGGCGAGTTTATGGAGTCGCGTCTTAATGGAGGATTCCCACCCCCAGAACCCACACCTTTAGGAGATTTGCCTCCAGCAGAGCCTGTTCCGTTTTGACGAATGGACACTTTTCTCAATGAATACGATAGAGATTTTGGTATAAAATAGTGAAAAAGAGACTGTTATGAGGGATTTTATCAGCATATTGAGATGTACTTTAGATGCTTTTTCTTTCAGGGAAAAGGCGTGCATCTTGTCTGTTTCAGTGCTTTCTTTCTTGTCTCTTTTGCCTTTAAATGGCTTTGCACAACAGCGTGAAGCGTTGCGTGATAGTTTGAAGAAGGCCACCGAAGCCTTGGAATATCATCCTGATAGTGTGGACTTGCGCTTGAAAAAGGCTGCGTGGAATTTACAATTAGAGCAGTGGCAGTATGCTAAAGACGAGTATGATAGGGTGCTAGGCAAAGATCAAGACAACATCGCCGCCTTGTATTATCGGGCTTTCGCCAATCAAAAATTGGGGAGATATAATTTTGCCCGACTTGATTATGAGCATCTGTTGCAAAGGGTTCCCGGACATTTTTCTGCGCTCTTAGGTCTGGCTTTGCTCAATCAGAAGGACAAACACCATACGGAAGCGCTCAATCAAATTAACCTGTTGGTGAGTCAGCATGCCGACAGTGCGGTGGCTTATGCCGCTCGTGCGGGAATTGAAGTAGAGCAGGGGATGCTTGAGTTGGGCGAATACGATTATTCAGAGGCCATCAAAAGGGATCAGAAAAATACCGATTATTTGTTGAACAGAGCCGAACTGCGCATTCAATTGGGTAAAACTGAAAAGGCAAGAGAAGATCTTGACCGTCTTGTGTCATTAGGTGTTCCGCACCCAGCTCTCAAGAATTGGTATAGAAGACTGAAACAATGATTTTGGAAATGCCACGCCCTAACAATCGCATTCCCTTGTTCTGTATCATTTAAGGCGCAGCCGTGCCGGTGCTATTTCACGTCAAGTGGGAACAAACCATACAGTCGGTCGTCAATCATATCTGTTATCTCCTTGAAATCTTGTGGGTTTTCTTTGAAGTGAAGACGGTCTCCATCTACAATCATGAGGTTCCCTTTGTACGTGCTAATCCAGTTTTCGTAGAGCGTGTTGAGTCCCTGTAAGTAGTCTATTCGGATGGATTTCTCAAATTCGCGACCACGTTTTTGGATGTGAGAAACCAGGTTTGGAATGCCCGAACGAATGTAAATCAAGAGATCTGGCAACTTCACGAGCGACATCATGAGATTGAAAAGGTCTGTATAGTTGTCAAAATCGCGGTCGCTCATCATACCCATGCTGTGCAAGTTGGGTGCGAAGATGCAGGCATCTTCAAAGATGGTGCGGTCTTGAATGATGGTATCGTGGCTCTTGCTGATGGCAACAACGTCTCTGAACCGCTTGTTGAGAAAGTAGATTTGCAGATTGAACGACCATCGTGTCATGTCGGCATAGAAATCATCCAGATACGGATTATTGTCTACTGGCTCAAATTGTGGTATCCAATTATATCGTTTGGCAAGCATGGTAGTGAGGGTTGTCTTGCCGCTTCCTATGTTTCCAGCTATGGCTATGTGCATGATGAATGTGTTTTTGTTGTGTGAATTGAGTGATTGTTGATATGTTGAAAAGACGTTGCGTTGTCGTTACAGATTGCCAAAGAGGCCGAACAGTTGCGCGTCTATCTTGTCGATGATTCCTGAAAAGTCTTTCGGATTGTGCTCAAAGTCAAGTGCATCCGCCTCAATGATGAGCTTTTTTCCTTGGTATTTGTTGAGAATAAAATCTTCGTAACGTTCGTTCAGGTTGGTGAGATACTCCAGTGGAATGGCCTGTTCGTAGTCTCTTCCGCGCTTTTGGATGTGTCCAACCAGGTTAGGAACAGATGAACGAAGGTAAATCATGAGGTCAGGAAGTTTGACAGCCATCATCATAGCCTCAAACAGTTCCATGTATGTATTGAAATCTCTGTCAGACAAATGCCCCATATCTCGATTGTTGGCGGCAAAAACATATACCCCTTCGTATATCGAACGGTCTTGTACGACGGTTTCTTTTGATTGAGCTATATCCAGTAAGTCATGGAATCGTTGCTTCAAGAAGTAAACCTCAAGGTTGAAAGCCCATCGTTCAATGGACCGATAGTAGTCGTCCAAGTATGGATTAACGTCTACCGATTCCAATTTAGGCGTCCACCCATAATGTTTGACCAACATGTTTGTGAGGGTTGTTTTGCCACTTCCTATGTTTCCTGCGATGGCTATATGCACGGTTTTTGTCTTACTAAAAGTTGATGACTAAGCAGAATGAGCAGGGCGTATTCTTTCTATTAGATTCAAAGATGCAAAGCTTTTCTGCGTTTTGCCTGCAAAGTTAGCCTAAACAGTGCATACTTCAAAATATATTAGTTGGTTTTTCTTGGCCTCCGTTCATCTTTACTTTCTCCATTAGGAAGCAGCTGAAAGCCCCTCGTGTGAGATGTTTTCCTCTTTCTATTTGATGTGTTATAATGTTTTACAGAAGGTTATTTAATTCTAATTACCCGCATTTGTTGTCCCATTCACGCATGCAATTGAAATGAAAATCCTATATTTGTGTCATACAGAATGATTCATCAAAAACATAAAAATATGAAAGGACAAGTTTTATCTGCGGCACTCATCGCCTTCAGTATCGTCGTTTTAGGATTTGCGATAAAGGGCGGTATCGATAACTTTGTGAATAAAGACAACAAGGTAACGGTAAAGGGATTGTCTGAAAAGGAGGTCGAGGCGGACAAAGTGACATGGCCCATCCTGTCAAAAGAAATTGGAAACGACCTGCCACAGCTATATAAGAACATTGCCAACACACAGACAATCATCAAGAATTTCTTGCTGAGTAACGGTATATCTGAAAGCGAAATCAGCGTTAACGCACCCTCCGTGATTGATATGAATGCCAATCAATATTCCAACAACGAGTCGCGTTATCGCTACAACATTACCTCATCGATAACCGTAACCTCGAAGAAAGTGAAGTTGGTGAGAAGCATAATCGCCAAACAAGGCAGCTTACTGAAGGAAGGAGTGGCCATTGTGGATGGTGGATATGAGAATCCTGTGAAGTACGAGTACGTATCTTTCGCGGCCATGAAACCCAAGATGATGGAGGAAGCCATTGATAATGCAGAGAAAACAGCCCAGCAATTTGCTGAAAACAGTCGCAGCAAACTGAACAAGATCACCAGTGCTGATCAAGGACAGTTCTCCATTGAAAACCGTGATTCCAACACGCCTTATATCAAAAAAGTAAGAGTGGTGACCACCATTACCTATTCTTTGAAAGATTAGTCGCCGTTGAAACTCACACCAGTGGGTTGACTTTCTGCGTACCAGTCGTTGGCTTTGTGCGTGAAAGATGAAGAAAACAACGGATGTTTCATCGTAAAGCATCCGTTGTTATCGTCAGATAGGTCTGTAAAGATGATAGACCTACCCACTTGTTTCTTGTGTGTAAACGAAGAATTTTGCTTATTTGTTCTTCAGCAAGTCACGAATCTCCGTCAAGAGTTTCTCTTCTGCTGTTGGTTCAGGTTTTGCTGGTGCAGGTTCTTCTTCATTCTTCTTGGTGAATTTCATGACTGCTTTAACGAGCAAGAATACACAGAAGGCGATAATCAAGAAATCTACAGTCTGCTGAATAAAGTTGCCATAGTTCAACGTTACGGCTTCCATAGTCTTGCCATCTTCTGCGAGTTTCTCGCCCAGTTTGATACTCAAGTCTTTAAAGTTGACACCGCCAAGCAGAAAACCAATGGGAGGCATGATGATGTCATCCACGAGGGATGACACAATTTTACCAAAAGCACCTCCAACGATTACACCGACAGCCATGTCTACCACATTGCCACGCATGGCAAATGTTTTGAACTCATTTAAAAACTTCTTCATAATTATTTTTTTTATAGTAATTAATTGATATTTTGTCATGTAGACTTGTCATTGTTCTTTTTCAATAATTATATTCTGGAAAGTTATCGAATAACAAGGCTTTTTTATATTATTTAATACATGAATCACATGCAAATATAGAAAATAAATTGTAACTTTGCATACAAATAAAGGATAATTGTTACTTGACGTTCGTTTTTTTCGTTGTTTCATGACACGATGAGAGATTCTGTCATCAGGATGGCAATCATTTCTATGATATATATTTTAACCCTTTAATAAATAAACTAAAAGTAAAATGATTAAAATTGGTATTAACGGATTTGGCCGTATCGGTCGTTTCGTTTTCCGTGCTTCTTTGGAAGAAGCTAATGCAAAAGACGTAGTAGTTGTAGGTATTAACGACCTTTGCCCAGTTGATTACTTGGCATACATGCTGAAATATGACACCATGCACGGTCAGTTCAACGGCACCATTGAGTGCAACGTTGAGAAGTCTGAGCTGATTGTAAACGGTAACAAGATTCGTGTGACTGCAGAACGCAATCCTGCTGACTTGAAGTGGGATGAGATTGGAGCAGAATATGTTGTTGAGTCAACAGGTTTGTTCTTGACCAAAGAGAAATCACAGGCTCACATCCAGGCTGGTGCCAAATATGTTGTGATGTCAGCTCCTTCTAAGGATGACACTCCAATGTTTGTTTGCGGTGTAAACCACGAGAAGTATGAAAAGGGTACACAGTTCGTTTCTAACGCATCTTGCACCACCAACTGCTTGGCTCCTATCGCTAAGGTGTTGAACGACAAGTTTGGTATCACCGATGGTTTGATGACCACTGTACACTCTACTACCGCTACACAGAAGACGGTTGACGGTCCTTCTTTGAAGGATTGGCGTGGTGGTCGTGCCGCTTCTGGCAACATCATTCCTTCTTCAACAGGTGCTGCTAAGGCTGTAGGTAAGGTGATTCCTGAGTTGAACGGCAAGTTGACAGGTATGTCAATGCGTGTTCCTACTTTGGATGTTTCTGTTGTTGACTTGACCGTTAACTTGGCTAAGCCAGCTTCATACGACGAGATTTGCAAGGCTATGAAGGACGCTTCTGAGGGCGAACTGAAGGGTATTCTTGGATACACCGAAGAGGCTGTTGTTTCTTCTGACTTCTTAGGCGACCCACGTACCTCTATCTTCGACGCTAAGGCAGGTATCGCTTTGACAGACACCTTCGTAAAGGTTGTATCTTGGTACGATAACGAAATTGGTTACTCACACAAGGTTGTTGAGTTGATCAAGCACATGGCAAAGGTTAATGGCTAATCAAAATTAGTCGTTTAACGATAAATAAGCCGTTCGAGATAGCTCGAACGGCTTTTTTTTAGTATATTTGTCGCGTGAAGATGTTAACAATCTTAGGTCCAACGGCCAGTGGGAAAACGGCATTTGCAGCCCATCTTGCAGCCGATATCGGTGCTGAAATCATTAGTGCCGACAGCCGTCAGGTGTATCGAGGGATGGATATCGGTACAGGCAAAGACCTCTCTGACTATGTCGTTCACAAGCAAATTGCCTACCATTTGATTGACATTGTAGATGCTGGAGAGAAGTACAATCTGTTCCGATATCAGCAAGATTTTCATGCAGCATACGAGGATATTGTTTCCAGAGGTATCATTCCCATCCTCTGTGGCGGCACAGGTCTGTACATAGAAGCCGTGTTGAAAGGTTATGCGCTGTCGCCCGTGCCCCAGAATGAGCAGCTGAGGCAGCAGCTAAGCGACAAGTCTTTGGCCGAGTTGACGGACATACTGGTTGATTTGAAGCAGAAAAACCATTCGGTGATGCACAATCAGTCTGATGTGGATACAGCGCAGCGCGCCATCAGAGCCATTGAGATTGAAACCCATCTATTGCAGCATCCCATGCCCCAACGCGCACTGCCACCCATTGACGCATGCATCATCGGACTGCGCATTGACAGGGAAGAACGCCGGAAAAAGATTACTGACAGACTGAAGCACCGATTGGAAAACGGCATGATCGAGGAGATACAGGGGCTGTTGGCAGCAGGTATACCGCCCGAAGATCTAATCTATTACGGATTGGAATATAAGTATGTAACCGAGTATGTCATCGGAAAAACTACCTATGACGAGATGTTTCAGCAACTCGAAATCGCCATCCATCAGTTTGCCAAGCGACAAATGACTTGGTTCAGGGGAATGGAACGGCGAGGGTTCGTCATCCATTGGATTGACGCAACGCTGCCCATGGAGGAAAAAATAACAAGAACGAAAGAGATATATGGCTATTGACAACAAACGGTGGGGAATTGTTTACTGCCCCAAGAGCAATGCTTTAAGACCACAAAAACATTGGGAGCGCATCGAAAGATGCCTGAAAGCCAATGGGGTGGAATACGACTATGTGCAAAGCGAGAATTCCGCAAGCGTGAGTCGCCTGGTCAAGATGTTCATCAATTCGGGGTACAAGACGATTGTCATCGTTGGTGGCGACTCGGCTCTCAATGACACCATCAACTGCATGATGCAGACTGATTCGCAGCTGCGTGACGAGATTTCTTTAGGACTTATCCCCAATGGACTGATGAACGACTTTGCCCATTTCTGGAATATGCGGGAAGGCGAGGAAGAGCGTATCATCAAAGCGCTGAAAAAACACCGTGTCAAGAAATTGGATTTGGGTTGCATGCGGTACACCAATAAGGATGGTGAGAGCTGTAGACGCTATTTCTTGAATTGTGTGAACATCGGCTTCATCGCAGCCATCATGAACTTGCGCCGCAAAACACGCCGCTTATTTGGTTCGCGAACGTTGTCGTTCTTTTTTTCTTTCGCCTTGTTAATCTTCCAACGACTGGATTATAAAATGCATCTCAAGATTAATACCGATATCATTAAGCGTAAGGTGATGACGGTGTGCGTGGGCAACTCGCTGGGGTATGGTCAAACGCCAAACGCCGTTCCCTACAACGGTCAGTTGGACGTTTCTTTGGTCTATCATCCCGAAATGACGCAGCTTTTCGAAGGAATCTACTTGTTTTTGCGAGGTAAGTTCCTCAATCACAAAAGTGTACACCCTTATCGTACCAAAAAAGTTGAGGTGTTTACAGCAGAACATGCCATGGTGGGTATTGATGGACGACTGATGAAGACGCCGGTTGGAAAATTCACGTTGTCGATAGAACCCGAAGCCATCAATTTCTTGTTGCCCGACTAATCTCTTTTCTTATTTTTGCAGTTGTCTCCCAAGGCTTCAGCGTTTCGGTTCCAAACCCATTGACTTTGGCCTGTAAACCCATTGACTTTGGCCTCCAAACTCATTGACTTTGAGCATCAAACTCATTGCGTTTTGTTTACCAGCGTTCACTGAACTGGTTTTTGGGCGTTACATCCGTCTGCGTACCTGTATCGACATTGGTTTTTTACGGAAATGATATTGGTGAAAACATGCTTGTGAATGATGCTGGAACCACGTTGCCTACTAACATCGACAGACAAGAGAAAAGACCACATTGGTTGCTCATCCAGAGCGAAATAAGATGAATTTTACAAATAAAGTTCGGTTTTATTTTGCTTTCAATTGAAAAATGACTAACTTTGAATCCGCCGTCAAACACGCAGAAATGTTGTTTGCTGCGGCCGTTAAATCTAGTAACAGACCAATATTATACCTTAATAGGCCTATGAGCTATCTTAAATTTGAACGGGCTTTCATGACTAATTTGGAGGAATCTCTTCAGAGAGAATTGCTGCGTACCAATCGGTCGGGAGCCTATTCCTGTTCCACCATTGTGGATTGCAACACCCGCAAGTATCACGGCTTGTTGGTTGTTCCCGTCCCCGAACTCGACGATGATAATCATGTGTTATTGTCGTCGTTGGATGTTACGGTCATCCAACATGGTGCAGCGTTCAACCTGGGTTTGCACAAATATCAGGGCGATCATTTTAGTCCGAATGGACACAAGTATATACGCGAGTTCAATTGTGACAAAGTTCCTACGACTATCTATCGGGTAGGTGGAGTGTTGTTGAAGAAAGAGGTGGTTTTCCAGCACTACGAAGACCGAATCTTGATATGCTATACGCTGCTGGATGCACACTCTGAAACCACTTTGCGTTTCAATCCCTTTTTGGCATTCCGAAGTGTTCGTCAGTTTACGCATGAAAACTCTACGGCTAGCAGAGATTATGCCCCGGTTGATAAGGGTATTAAGACGTGTATGTACGCTGGATATCCCGAGCTGTTCATGCAGTTCTCTAAAGACAATGAGTTTGTGTTCCAGCCCGATTGGTATCGTGGGGTGGAGTATCCCAAAGAGCGTGAGCGTGGCTATGCGTCTAATGAAGATCTCTATGTACCCGGATATTTCGAACTGAACATCAAGAAAGGGGAGCGGGTCGTGTTCTCGGCTTCTACCTCTTCCTGTGATCCGAAAGCGCTGCAACAGCTGTTTGACAAAGAAGTAGAGGATCGTAGTCCGCGCGACAATTTCTTTCATTGTCTGGTCAACGCTGCCCATCAGTTCCACAATCGCACATCTGAAGAAGAAAGGTACATTCTGGCTGGTTATCCCTGGTTTAAGTGTAGGGCGCGTGACACGTTTATCGCACTGCCTGGATTGACCTTGTCTATCGAGGAACAAGACTATTTTGAGCTGGTGATGGCAACGGCCATGAGAGGCTTGAATGAGTTCATGGAGGGAAAGCCGTTGACCGTAAAAATATATGAGATAGAGCAACCCGACGTGTTGTTGTGGGCAGTATGGGCCATTCAGCAATACGGTAAGGAAGCTGGAATGGAACAATGTATCAGTCGGTATTATCAATTTGTGTTGAAAATCGTTGATTTCATCGAGTCTGGACGCCATCCTAATCTCAGCCTCGAGAGTAATGCACTGCTCAAGTCGAATGGCAGAGATAAGCCAGTGACATGGATGAACTCTATCGCGAATGGTCGCCCAGTTGTTCCACGTTCGGGGTACATCGTTGAGTTTAATGCGCTATGGTACAATGCGCTGAAGTATGTGGCAGCCTTGGCAGAAGAAAGCGGAGACCTAAAAACTGTAGATCATTATGAAGCCTTGGCGACAAAATGCCAGGAATCGTTTGTGAATACCTTCTATAACGAACACGGTTATCTGTTTGATTATGTGGATGATGGACGCCCCGATTGGAGCGTTCGACCCAATATGATATTCCCTGTTGCCTTTGATTATTCACCGCTGACACAAGAGCAAAAGAAGAGCGTCTTGGATGTTTGTACCCGAGAACTGCTAACCCCAAAAGGATTGCGTTCGTTGTCACCTAAAAGCAATGGTTACAACCCCATGTATGTGGGGCCGCAGACGCAGCGCGATCACACCTATCATCAAGGAACTGCGTGGCCTTGGCTGGGTGGTTTTTATATGGAAGCGTGTCTGAAATTGTACAAACGAACGAGATTGAGTTTCATCGAGCGTCAGATGGTGGGCTATGAGGACGAGATGATGCAGCACTGCTTGGGTACGATTCCCGAGTTGTTTGATGGCAATCCACCGTTTCATGGGCGTGGAGCCATCTCGTATGCCATGAACGTGGCAGAGGTGTTGCGCACGTTGGAGTTGTTAGAAAAGTATAAATATTGAAAAGGAGGATGAACAAATGAAAGTATTGATGTTTGGATGGGAGTATCCTCCTCATATCCTCGGTGGTCTGGGTACGGCCAGTTTTGGTATCACCGAAGGACTGAAAGCGCAGGGAGACATGGACATTACCTTCTGTCTGCCAAAGCCATGGGGTGACGAAGATCAGTCGAACGCCCATGTGGTTGCCATGAACAACGTGCCCATTGCCTGGCGTGACGTGGATGCTGATTATGTGAAAAGTAGGATAGGCAACATCACTGACTACCAGGAGTATTATCGATTCAGGGATCACATTTATGCTGATTTCAATTACATGAATGTTAACGACTTGGGATGTTTGGAATTTTCAGGTCGTTATCCCGACAATCTGCATGAAGAAATCAATAATTATTCTATCGTGGCAGGCGTGGTTGCCCGTTCACTTGACTTTGACATCATCCATGCGCACGATTGGCTGACCTATCCTGCCGGAATCCATGCGAAGCAAGTGAGCGGAAAACCGCTATGCATTCATGTGCATGCAACCGACTTTGACCGTAGTCGGGGCAAGGTGAATCCAACCGTTTATAGCATGGAGAAAAATGGAATGGACAATGCCGACTGTATCATGTGTGTGAGTGAGCTGACCCGACAGACGGTCATTAATCAGTATCATCAGGATCCCCGAAAGTGCTTTACGGTGCACAATGCTGTTTATCCACTGCGGCAAGAATTACAAGATATCCCTCGCGCGGACCACCGGGGGAAAGAGAAAGTCGTCACTTTTCTAGGGCGTTTGACCATGCAGAAGGGGCCTGAATACTTTGTGGAGGCTGCTAATATGGTGCTTCATCGTACACACAATGTACGTTTTTGCATGGCAGGGTCGGGCGACATGATGGATCAGATGATTTATCTGGCGGCTCAGCGAGGTATTGCACATCGCTTTCATTTCCCTGGATTTTTACGTGGAAAACAGGTATACGAGTGTTTGAAGGCTTCTGACGTTTATGTCATGCCGTCTGTGAGCGAGCCGTTTGGCATCTCACCCTTAGAGGCTATGCAATGTGGCACACCCTCCATCATCTCCAGACAGAGCGGATGTGCCGAAATTCTGACCAACTGTATCAAAGTTGACTATTGGGACATCCATGCCCTGGCGGATGCCATCTACTCCATTTGTCACAATGAAAGTCTGTTCACCTACCTGCAAACAGAGGGAAAGAAGGAGGTGGATCAGATTACGTGGGAGAAGGTAGGCGCGTGGATCAAAGAGCTTTACGAGCGTACAATGGGCTGGCGTTAAGTGTGATAGATATGTGTGAAATAACGAAAAACCTATAAATAACAATGAAAACAATTTGTCTATATTTCGAAATACATCAGATTAGGCATCTGAAGCGTTATCGCTTTTTTGACATTGGTACCGACCATTATTATTATGATGACTATGAGAATGAGCGGTCTATGACGGAGATTGCCAATCAATCGTACATGCCAGCCCTCAACACCCTGTTGGACATGATTAAGACGCACCATGGATATTTCAAGGTGGCCTTTTCTCTTTCAGGCGTGGCAATGGAGCAAATGGAGATTCATGCACCGCAAGTGCTTGAGAAATTGCAAGAACTCAATGAGACAAAATGTGTGGAGTTCTTGGCCGAACCCTATTCGCATGGTCTGTCATCGCTGATTAATGAGGAATGTTTTACAGCAGAGGTGAAGCGCCAATGCCAGAAGATGGAAGAGTATTTCGGCCAAAAACCGCGCGTACTACGCAACTCGTCATTGATTTACAGTGATGACATCGGACTGCAAGTTTCGCAGATGGATTTTGATGGAATGTTGACAGAGGGCGCCAAACAGGTGCTGGGATGGAAATCACCTCATTATGTTTATCATTGTACGTTGGCGCCAAAGCTGAAACTTTTGCTGCGTGACGTGGAGTTGAGTGACGATATCTCACTGCGTTTCAACAACCGTTCATGGGAAGGTTATCCTTTGTTTGCCGACAATTACATCAACAGAATAGCCTCTCTTCCTGATAAAGAGCAGGTAATCAACATCTTCATGAATCTGTCTGCCATAGGGATGTCGCAGCCCTTGGACAGCAACATCCTTGAATTCTTGAAGGCATTGCCGTTTTGTGCGAAGCATAAAGACATCGTTTTTTCTACTCCTTATGAGATATGTTCAAACACTCAGAGCGTTGGTGCCTTGGATGTTCCAGATACAATTAGCTGGAATGATGAAGAGAGGGATGTGAGTGCTTGGCTTGGAAACCCCATGCAGCGAGAGGCATTCAATAAGCTTTACAGTGTTGCTGATCGTGTGAGAATCGCCAATGATCCGCGAATCAATCAGGATTGGGATTATTTGCAAGCCAGCAACAACTTCAGGTTCATGACCACTAAGTCGTCAGGTGTGGGATTGGATCGAGGCATTTACAGCAGTCCTTTCGATGCCTTTACCAATTATATGAACATCTTGGGCGACTTTATCAATCGGGTGAACACGCTTTATCCAGAAGAAATCGACAATGAAGAGCTGAATTCTCTGTTGACAACCATCAAGAATCAAGGGGAAGAAATAGAGATTAAGGAGAAGGAAATCCTGCGTTTGCAGACAAAAATTGAAAAGATAGAGGCGGCCAGTGATAAGCTTAAGGCCAAGCTGGACGAAGATACTGACAAGATTCAAGCTAAGGTTTCGGACAAAAAAGTAACGTCAATCGCTGCCAATGACAAAGATTTACAGGCGTGATTCGTTGTCGCTTTGTAACGACTTAGTTATGAAACATCATATTAGTGGCATGCACTCCAAGGATTGAGCATGCCACTTTTTGGTGATAGGTCAGTAAGATCTTTATATGAGGTTTCAGCAATTGCGCCTAAAATTATTTGCTCAACGACATTTTTTTCGCACCCCTTTGTTATTTGCTCGAAAACCTTTAACTTTGTACCATAGAAGGACATGAAGATTAGAGTGGGGCATACTGTAATAATAAGTTAGCTTGTTCTTGTGCAGAATGTGTCGTTCTATACATTACGAATCAGTATCCAGTAATATCATCAATATGCAACAGAAAATTATCATTTTAGACTTTGGTTCACAAACTACACAGCTTATTGGCCGAAGAGTGCGTGAATTGGATACCTTCTGCGAAATATTACCGTATAATAAGTTTCCTAAAGGTGACGAATCTGTCATTGGTGTCATCCTGAGTGGTTCGCCGTATTCGGTGCATGACCATGAGGCATTCAAGTGTGACTTAAGTGATTTCATAGGCAAGTATCCCGTCTTGGGCATCTGTTACGGCGCTCAATTCATCTCATTCACCAATGGTGGAAAGGTAGAAAGCACGGGAACGCGCGAATATGGACGCGCTCGTTTGGAAAAGTTTGATGCAACTAATCCGCTATTTAAGGGTTTCCAACCACAGTCACAGGTGTGGATGAGCCATGGTGATACCATTACTGCCATTCCAAATGATTGTCATGTAATAGCCAGTACGGGTGAGGTGAAGTATGCAGCGTATGCCAGTGAGAAGAATCCAACATGGGCTGTTCAGTTCCATCCCGAAGTGTTTCATACCACACAAGGTATCACTTTGTTGAAAAACTTTGTAGTGGATATCTGTGGTAGCCAGCAAACATGGAGCCCTGCGTCATTCATTGAGAGCACGGTTGAGAGCATTCGGCAACAGGTGGGCAATGACAAGGTGATATTAGGACTGAGTGGTGGCGTTGACTCTTCTGTGTGTGCAACGCTATTAAACAAAGCTATTGGTCGTAATTTGACCTGTATTTTCGTTGATCATGGCTTGTTACGGAAGAACGAGTTCAGCAATGTCATGAAGGCTTATGAAGGTCTTGGGCTGAACGTAATAGGCGTTGATGCCAGCAAAAAGTTCTTTGCTGACTTGCAAGGAGTGACCGATCCAGAGCAAAAACGCAAGATTATCGGCCGCGACTTCGTTGAGGTGTTCAATGCAGAAGCGAAGAAAATCACCGATGCAAAGTGGTTAGCGCAGGGAACTATCTATCCTGACCGTATCGAAAGTTTGAGTATTACCGGCATGGTTATCAAGAGTCATCACAACGTGGGTGGCCTTCCAAAGGAAATGCATTTGCAACTTTGCGAGCCTCTTCAATGGCTGTTCAAGGACGAAGTGCGTCGAGTGGGGTACCAATTGGGTATGCCAGAGCATCTCATCAAGCGTCATCCATTCCCTGGACCCGGTCTTGCAGTTCGCATTCTTGGGGACATTACTCCCGAGAAAGTCGCCATTTTACAGGAGGCGGACGATATCTATATCCGTGCGTTGCATGATTGGATTTGCGACGATGGCGAGCCATTATACGATAAAGTGTGGCAGGCCGGAACCGTATTGCTGTCTACCATTCGCAGTGTTGGTGTGATGGGGGATGAACGAACATACGAGCATCCCGTAGCATTGCGTGCCGTTACCAGTACAGATGCTATGACTGCCGACTGGGCACACTTGCCATACGAGTTTTTGGCAAAGGTGTCTAACGAGATTATCAACAAGGTAAAAGGGGTGAATAGGGTTTGTTACGATATATCTTCGAAACCGCCTTCGACCATCGAATGGGAATAGTAGAAAGTGCCTAAATACGGCATTTACAAGCCATAAGAAAGCCTCA
>OBRT01000116.1_pt1 | contig 28270 bp, 27 predicted proteins | sample 1494891 | NCBI WGS metagenome assembly OBRT01 (sample SAMEA3360688, study PRJEB22359) | human gut metagenome | biome: ENVO:urban biome; feature: ENVO:human-associated habitat; material: ENVO:feces | place: Bangladesh | collected 2011 | reverse complement strand
CCCGGATATATTTCAAAATTCTGTTTAATTTTTAAAATGTTTTGCAGTGAAATTTTCATATCTTCTTGATTTGAAAACGGAAAATCGCTTCTGCCGACGGAACCGCGAAATATAACATCGCCGCTAAAAATTTTTGTATCGACCGGCGAAAACATTTCATCCAATGTTTCGGCGTTTCTGTTTATTTTTCCGTTATTTACAAAAATCATCGAACATCCTGGTGTATGACCTGCAAAATGCGCAAATTTAACATTAAAATTTCTAAAAGTCAGAATTTCATCACCGCTTAATAAAAAATCAGGTGAAAATACATCATTCAGCTTTTCAAACGGATCTTTCGTACAAAAAAATTCATCTTTTTCGTGGATATAAATTTTTATTCCTGAATTTTGCAGAATTTTATCATCATAAGTATGATCAAAATGTCCGTGTGTATTTAATACGGCTAAAATTTTATTCGTATTTTTAAGCACCCAAGGCGCAGCATTTTCTCCTGGATCTATTACAAGATCGCCCGATGTTCCTTTTATAATGTAGCAATTTGTGCCGTATTCTCCGAAAGCTTTTGATAAAATTTCCATAATTTTTCCTTAAAATTTTATATTTTAATTCGAATTTTATCCAAAAAAAGCTAAAATTCTAAAACAAAAAATATGGAATCAAAATGAACTTTATAAAAACCGAAAAAAAACTTATAAAATTTCTTAAGAAATCACTCTCTAAAACATACACTGAAAATTTTATTGTCGGCATTAGCGGCGGGCTCGATAGTGCCGTAGTTTCGGCACTTTGCGCCAAAGCAAAACCAAAAAATACTTTTGGACTTATTTTGCCTGCAAAAAGTTCCGATAAGAAAAATTTAAACGACGCTATATCACACTGCGAAAAATGTGGAATAAAATATGAAATTATAAGTATAGAGCCGTTTTTGCAGGCATTTCGTGATAGTCAGAATGATGAAATTTCTCGCATCAGACTTGGAAATTTTGCCGCTAGAGTTCGTATGAGTCTGCTTTATGATTTTAGCGCTAAAATTTCAGGTGTAGTGGTAGGAACAAGTAATTTAAGTGAACGAATGCTAGGATACGGCACGATTTACGGCGATTTGGCATGTGCATTTAATCCTATCGGCGAACTTTTTAAAACAGAAATTTTCGAGTTCGCAAAATTTTTAAATATAGATGAAAAAATTATATCAAAAGCTCCTAGTGCCGATCTTTGGGAAGGTCAAAGCGACGAAGGCGATTTAGGATATGATTATGCATCGCTTGATGAAATTTTACTCGCAATTTTGCGCAAAAAATCTCTTGTGAAATTTGATCAGGAAACCATAAATTTCATACAAAATAGAATAAAAAACAATAAATTCAAATTAAAAATGCCTAAAATTCTGCATTTAAAAGGATAGAAAATGCAAAATATTCCATTTTTTCGTGCTCATATAGACGAAAACGAAACATCACTGATAAATCAAGCATTGGCAAACAACAATACACGAATGGTCAGCGTTTTTGAAGAAGATGTAAAACATTTTTTCGGTGTCAAACATGCTGTTTCTACCGATAACGGCGCGAATTCGCTTCATCTTGCGCTTTGTGCTATGGGGATAAAAAGAGGCGATAAAATTATTTGCTCGGTAAATGCTTTTCCAAGCGTACCTGAATCGATTCGCAGATTTGATGCGGAAGCGATTTTGGTTGATATAAACGAAGACGATTTTAATATAAATGTGGCTGAGTTTGAGCGAACGTTAAAAGAGCACAACCATAAAAAATTAAAAGGAGCTTTTATAACTCACGTAGGCGGACAAAGCGCCGAAATGGATGAAATTTATGCACTTGCTAAGAAATATAATATAAAAATCATCGATGATGCCAGCAGAGCTATGGGAACTACATACAACGGCGTAAAAATCGGCTCTATAAAAGATTCTTTTATTTCCTGTTTTCAAATCAATCCGCAAGCGCAAGACGCTATTTCTACGGCGGGATTTTTTACTACAAATGACGATGAAGTGGCGAAAAACGCCAGACTTTTACGCAATCACGGCATTATTTCGGAAGGTTTTGATAAAGATGGAAATATAAATTATATCTACGATGTAACGGCAATCGGTCAAAAATGCGATTTAAACTCGATAAATGCGGCATATGCAAAAGCTCAGCTTTATAAAACGCCAAGTTTTATAGCGCGCCGTCAGGAAATAGCGAAAATTTATGACGAAGAGCTTTCCGAATGCGCGCACGTGCAAATTCCGATTAAAAAACGAAATCACACGTATTCTCATTACATAGTCAAAATCGATAAAAATAGAGATGATTTTGCACGCCAGTTAAAAGCCGCAGGAATCAACGTTTCGTTGCATTATATTCCGATTTATCTGCTTAGTTATTACAAAAACAAATACGGTTATAAAGTCAGTGATTTTCCACATGCCCTACGTTGCTACCAAAAAATACTTTCACTTCCGATTTATGCGGCTCTTGGCGATGATGAAGTTTATTATATTTGCAATAAAATTAAAGAAATAGCAGCCACTCGTGCTTAAAAACGATTTTTTTCTTTGGGGCGAGAAATATTTTTACGCCCCTGATTTATTTCAAATTTCTATTGCAATTTTGCTTTTGCCGTTCAGTTTTATATATTTTTGTGTTGTCTGTTTAAATAAATTTTTTGCAAAACCTGAAAATTTCGGTATTCCGATTATAAGTGTTGGAAATTTAACGCTTGGCGGAAACGGTAAAACACCGCTTACAATGGCGATTTTTAATGAGTTTTCACCAAAATTTAAAACGTTTATAATTTTGCGCGGTTATGCCAGAAAAAGTAAGGGATTAGTTTTAGTTGCTAAAGATGGCGAAATTTTATGTGATATCGGTAAAAGCGGCGATGAAGCGATGCTTTTTGCGACAAAGCTTAAAAATTCAAATGTCATTGTAAGTGAAAATCGCAAAATTGCGATAAATTATGCGAAAAATTTAGGCGCAAAGCTTATTTTACTGGATGACGGATTTTCAAAATTCGATATTTTAAAATTTGATATTTTGTTACGTCCGAATATCGCGCCGAAGCTAAATTTCATACTTCCAAGCGGCGCGTGGAGATATCCTGAATTTTTTTATCGCTATGCCGATTTCATTCCAAATCAAAATGATATAAAATATAACTCAAAAATCATAAATGAAACGCCGAAAATGGTGTTGATTACAGCGATTGCGAAGCCGAATCGTTTGAGTAAATTTTTTAATAAAACAGCGGCGCAGGTGTTTTTTAGAGATCATTATGAATTTAATGAAAAAGAACTTGAGAAAATCGTGCAAAAATACGGCGCTACAAGCATTTTAACTACTGAAAAAGATTTCGTAAAAATGCAAAATTTCAAGTTTAAATTTTCGGTAATCATACAGGAGACAAAAATCAGCGAAAATTTTAAAATAGAGCTTCAACAATACATTAGCCAAAATTTGATAAAATAAAAACTTTTATAAAAAGGAAATTTTATGATAAAAAAATCAAAAACGGCTGAAGTAATAATCTCAGCACTGCCTTATATACGCAAGTTCAGAGATAAGATTTTTGTTATAAAATACGGCGGTGCAGCGCAGACTGATGATAATTTGAAACTTAATTTCGCTCGCGATATTGTACTTTTGCATATGGTCGGCATAAAAATCATAATTATTCACGGCGGCGGCAAAAAAATAAATCAGACATTGGATCTTTTAGGCGTTAAAAGCGAGTTTGCAGATGGCCTTAGAATAACAGATAAAAAAAGTATTGAAATCGTGGAAATGGTGCTAAGCGGCGCTGTAAATAAACAAATCACGGCACTTTTAAATCAAAACGGCGCAAAAGCGATCGGCATTTGCGGAAAAGACGCGAATCTGCTTGAAGCTGAAGTTTTAAGCGGCGGAAAATACGGCTTTGTAGGTGAAATAAAAAACGTAAATGTAAATTTTTTAAAAGATTTACTTACAAATGATTATATACCTGTAATAGCGCCTATCGCTGCAAACGAAAAAAACGAAACTTTCAATATAAACGCCGATCTTTGCGCAAGCAAAATCGCAAGCGCTTTAAAAGCGGATAAAATCGTATTTTTGAGTGATATTGACGGCGTTTTGGATAAAAACAGCGAACTGATAAGCAAATTAAATCCGAACTTAATCAAAAATCTCAAAAAAGACGGCACGATAAGCGGTGGAATGATTCCGAAAATCGATGCTTGCGTAGAATGTATAGAAAATGGAGTTAAAAATGCTCATATAATAAACGGTAAAATTCCTCATTCTATACTTTTGGAGCTTTTTACGGATAACGGAATCGGCAGTATGGTGAAAGAAGTTTTTTAAAAAAATGTTTAATAAAAAAGTTGTTTTTGATTATCCAAAACCAGTAAAATTAATAAAACAAATGATTAATTTATACACTAATCCAAATGATAACGATATAATTCTAGACTTCTTCGCAGGAAGCGGAACGACTGCCCAAGCTGTTATGGAATTAAATGCCGAAGACGGCGGAAACAGAAAATTTATTTTAATGCAGATCAATGAAAAAATCGATGAACAAAAATCAAAAACGGCTTATGATTTTTGTAAGAACGAATTGGAAAGTAAAATTCCTGTTATCAGCGATATAACTGTAGAACGCGTGAAAAGAGCGACCGCCAAAATAAAAAAAGAAAAAAACACGGATTTTGGTTTTAAAATTTTCAGTATAGAAAACAGAGTAAAACTTCAAAAGCGAAAAGAAGAGCTGAACCTTACCGTGAGAAATATTTCACCGTTTGATGCAGCTTTAAATTTGATGCTTTCAAGCGGAAAAACGTTGGATTGCGATTTGATAGAAATATTTAAAGATAAACTTTATCGATATGAAGAGAGTTTTTATCTGGTGGATTGCGATGACGATGTTTTAAAATTTTTAAGGCAGCATAAAGAGTGCGAAATTTTTATAGACGGTTACGAAAATTTATCTTTGCAAAATTTTTTAAATTTAAATGAAATTTTTAAAGATAAAATAACGGTGATTTATTAAGGAGATATTATGAAGCTTTTTTCTACAAGAGATACAAAAGACAGTGTTGAATTTTCAGAAGCGCTTTTAAATCCGAGTGCGGCTTTCGGCGGACTTTACGCGCCTGAAATTTTGCCTGTCTGCGATAAGAAATTTTGGCAGGAGAGCGAAAATTCAAGTTACAGAGATTTTGCTTTAAAGGTTATAGAAAAATTCGGTTTTGATATTTCAGGCGAAATTTTTGCGGAAGCACTTAAAAGATATGAAAATTTTGATGATCAAAAATGCCCTGTAAAATTTACAAAATTCAGCGAAAACTGTGATATTCTGGAGCTTTATCATGGACCTACAAGAGCTTTTAAGGATATGGCGCTTCAGCCTTTCGGTGAAATTTTAAGCAAAATCGCCGTTTCGCGCAAAGAAAATTATCTGATAATGTGCGCTACAAGCGGCGATACAGGACCTGCTACATTACAAACTTTTGCAAATGCAAAAAACACGCGCGTAATTTGTCTATATCCTAAAAACGGCACAAGCGAAGTGCAAAGACTTCAAATGGTAAATGCGGATGCCAAAAATCTGAAAACTATAGGTATAAAAGGAAATTTCGATGACGCGCAAAGAGCATTGAAAAATCTTTTAGCCGATAATGAGTTTAAAGATGAGCTTGCTGCAAACGGTTTAAAATTGAGCGCCGCAAACTCTGTAAATTTCGGACGAATTTTATTTCAAATCATATATTATCTGTTTGCAAATCTGCATTTTAAAGGGCGAAATTTCAATGTAATCGTGCCAAGCGGAAATTTCGGAAATGCGCTTGGAGCGTATTATGCTAAAAAAATGGGTGCGAATATCGCAGATATCCGTATTGCTTCAAATGCAAACAATGTCTTGACAGAGCTTTTTACAAAAGGCATTTATGATTTAAGAAAGCGTTCGCTTATCAAGACTATGAGCCCCGCTATGGATATTTTAATAAGTTCGAATGTTGAGCGGCTTTTGTTTGATAAATTCGGCGATATCAGAACGCGCGAACTTATGAGAGATTTAAAGGAAAACAGATTTTACAAGCTTACGGACGATGAACTGAAAGAGCTTAAAAATGATTTTAAAGCGGGCTTTTCAAATGATGAAGAGTGCTCTGAAATAATTAAAAAAGTAAGTGAAAAAGGAATTTTAATCGATCCTCACACCGCAAATTGTTTTAAACTGATAAATGAAAACGGGAAAAATTTAATCGTATCGACCGCCGAATGGCTGAAATTTACACCATCGATGGTAAAAGCGATAAATGGCGGTATGAAAAGCGATGAAAAAAGCGAAATGAATGCGCTTGCGGAAAAATTTAATGTTAAAATTCCAAAAAGTATTTCATCGCTTTTCGAAAGAAGTGAAATTCACAAAGATATCGCAGAACAAAATGAAATAAAAAATAAAATTATAAAATGGATAAAAAAATGATAGTAATTCCTGCCAGACTAGCTTCAACGCGTTTTAAAGATAAAATTTTATGTGATATAAAAGGTATGCCGATGTTTATAGCGACAGCAAAAAACGCTTCAAAAGTGGACGATGTGCTGATTGCAGTAGATGACGAAAAAGTGCTTAAAATAGCCCGAAAATATGAATTTAAAGCGATTATGACGGATAAAAATCATCAAAGTGGCACCGATAGAATAAATGAAGCGGTGCGTAATTCAGGTCTTAAAGATGATGAAATAATAATCAATGTTCAAGCCGATGAACCTTTTTTCGAATCTGAAAATTTGCGTAAATTTAAAGATTTTGCCGCTAAAAAAATTACTTCAAACGAAGCTTTTATGGCAAGTTGTTACAAAAAAGTAAGCGATGAAGATGCCGAAAATCCGAATCTTGTGAAAGTCGTGCTTGATAAATTTGAAAATGCGATATATTTCAGTCGCGCGCCGATACCATATCCAAGAGCGGAATTTCACGATTATTTCGGACATATCGGCATTTATGCCTACAGCGTTAAAAATTTGCGTGAATTTTGCGCTTTTGCGCCTTCTATTTTGGAAAATACGGAAAAACTGGAACAGCTTCGTGCACTATCAAACGCTAAAAAAATCGCAATGTGCGAAATAAAAACCGCAAGTATCGGCATTGATACAAAACAGGATTATGAAGCGGCGTTAAAGAAATTCATATGACAAAAGATAAATTTATACAGGAAAATTCACATTATATAGAGTTGCTGCAAAAATTTTGCAATGATAAATTCGGCAAAGGTTCAAAATTAAGCGGAAGTTTGCAGCTGAATTACAAAGGCGAATTTTTAGGCGAACTTCCGTATGAGCTTTGTAAAGAGTGCGAAGAACTGCTTTTTGAGATAAATGGAAAATTTTTAACATGTCCGATTGCTAAAAAACCGAAATGCAGCGAGTGCTTGCAAAACTGCTTCAAACCTGAAATTTGGAAAAAAATCGAACTTATTTTGCCGAAACAGGAGCAAGATAGCCTCAGTAAAATTAAAGAGTTTTTAAATAAGGAAATCATATGAGCGAAGCCGAATATCTAAAAGCGGTGGAAACTCTCAATATATGGGCAAAAGCTTATTATACGCAAGATAATCCTTTAGCTACAGACATCGAATATGACGTGCTTTATAAAAAAGTCGAAACTTTTGAAAATGAGTTTCCTGATTTAAAAGTTTCCTATTCGCCTACTAATCGCGTGGGAGATGCCGTAAGCGAAGGTTTTGAAAAGATAAATCACAAAGCGAAAATGTGGTCTATGGAAGATATTTTTGATGATAACGAGCTTTTGGCTTGGCTTGAACGCGGCGAAAAAGCGGGTTTGGAATTTTTCGTTGAGCCGAAATTTGACGGAGCAAGTTTAAATTTAACTTATGAAAACGGCGTTTTAATTTCGGCAGGAACGCGCGGAAATGGCGAAACAGGCGAAAATGTAACGCAAAATGCGAAAGTTATAAACTCTATTCCTTTGCAAATCGATTATAAAGAAAAAATTGAAATCAGAGGCGAAGTCGTAATCGCCAAAAGTGACTTTGATGCACTTAATGATGAGCGCGCAAACAGCGGTGAAAATCTTTTTGCAAATCCTAGAAATGCGGCAGCAGGAAGTCTTCGCCAACTTGACAGCGCCGTGGTAAAATCACGCCATTTAAAATTTTTTCCTTGGGATGTCGGAGAAAATTCTCTAAATTTTAAAAAACACAGTGAAATTATGGAGTTTGTGCGAAATTTAGGTTTTTTAAAAGATGATTTTGTAAGAGTTTGCGCTTCTTTAACGGATTTAAGAAAAGCCTACGTGGATTTACACGAAATGCGAGAACGTAAAGATATTTTAATGGATGGAATGGTAATTCGTATAAATGAACTTACAAAATGTGAAAATATGGGTTATACAATTAAATTTCCACGCTTTATGGTCGCGTATAAATTTCCGCCTGTCGAAAAAGCGACTAAACTTATCGATATAAATTTACAAGTCGGCCGCACCGGCGTAATCACGCCTGTAGGAGTTTTGGAGCCTGTAAATATAGATGGCGCAACAGTGCGAAACGCCACACTTCACAATTTCGATGAAATCGCACGTCTTGGGCTTATGAAAGGCGATATCGTAAGTATAATACGAAGCGGCGATGTGATTCCTAAAATCACAGGCGTTTTCGGTGCGCGCAGAAATGGAAGTGAAACGCCGATAAAAAGACCGGAGTTTTGTCCCGTTTGCGGAAGCAGACTTTTGGTGGAAGATATTTTTATAAGATGTCAAAATCTCACTTGTAAAGCACGTATTGTAAATTCGCTGATATATTTTTGCTCTAAAAAATGTATGAATATAGACGGTCTTGGCGAAGCTATCATAAATACACTTTTTGAAAAAGGTAAAATTGTAAATATATCGGACATTTACACATTGAAAGCTGATGATTTGGAAGGACTTGAAGGATTTAAAGACAAAAAAATTGCAAACCTTTTAGCATCTATTGAAAATAGTAGGATTTCGCCGCTTTACAGGTTCATTACAGCGCTTGGAATCGAACATATAGGCGAAGTGGCCGCCAGAAAAATCGCTGAAATTTTCGGCGAAAATTGGCTGAATGCAAGTTTTGATGAAATTTTAAAAATCGACGGATTCGGTGAAGCGATGGCGAAAAGTTTTGTCGGTTTTTGTGAGATAAATCGCGAAAAAATTGAAAATTTACTTTCTTTTTTGCATTTAAGCGCCCGAAAAACTGAAATTTCACAAAATATTTTTACAAAAAAAACTGTTGTAATTACAGGAACTCTCAGTATTTCGCGCGACGAGATGAAAGAAAAACTCATCAAAATGGGTGCAAATGTAACAAACTCTGTTTCTAAAAAAACGGATTTCGTGCTTTTTGGAAAAGATGCCGGAAGTAAGCTTGAAAAAGCAAAAATGCTTGGCGTAAAAATGATAAGCGAAGACGAGTTTAAGGAAATGCTTTGAGATTTGACAAATTCGTTGCAAGTAAATTAAACATAAGCAGAAATCAGGCGAGTGCGTTGATAGAGGCGGAAAAAATTTTATTAAACGGCGAAATATGCGCTAAAAATTCATTTGAAATTTCTAGCGGAGATATCGATGTGATTGATGAAATTTATGTAGGACGCGGCGCTTTAAAACTTAAAAGTTTTTTAAAATCCATAAAAAAAGCCGCGTTCGGCGCTAAAATTTTTGATGAAATAAAGAATGCCGAATGTCTTGATATAGGAAGCTCTACAGGAGGATTTGTGCAAATTTTACTTCAAAATGGCGCAAAAAGCGTAGTAGCGCTTGATGTCGGTACTTCTCAACTGGCTGAAATTTTAAAAAATGATGAGCGTGTAGAAGTGTGTGAGAATACCGATATTCGCTCTTTTGAAAGCAAAATCAAATTTGATTTTGTAACATGCGATGTAAGTTTTATTTCACTTAATTTAATTATAGAGCGCATTTTAAAATTATCAAAAAAATACGTAATAATTCTTTTTAAACCGCAATTTGAAGTCGGAAAAGAGGCAAAAAGAGATAAAAAAGGCGTCGTTAAAGATGAAAAAAAAATTGCACTGGCAAAAGCGCTTTTTGAGCAAAATATTTATAGCTCTGGTGCTGAAATTCTGCTCTGCGAACTTTGTCAAATTGCCGGTAAAAACGGCAATAATGAATATTTTTATTTAATACAAAAGGAAAAAGATGTTTAAGAAAATCATATGTTTTTTATTTTTTGCTGTTTTTATCAGTTCGTGCGCACAAAAAAACACGGACACTTTTAAAGCCGAAGTCGTTGCGAATTTTGAACTTTCAAAATTTCTTGGTCTTTGGTATGAAATTGCAAATTATGACGGTAAAAATGATGAAAACAATGTAATTTTAGAATTTTATGCTGATAAAATCGGCGAAGTAAGCGTTATGAAATCATCAAATATCGGTGAAAAACCACAAAAATTGCAAGTTTCAAATTTGAATTTTCCGTTAGGATCAACAGTCGGCAGTCTTGAAATAAATAAATTTATGCTTAAAAAAACTTATAATATTGTTAAAATTGAGCCTAATTACGATTACGCCTTAATTTTTTCAGATGACGGAAAAGAGCTGTTTATGCTTTCTCGCACAAAAACAATGCCGGAAATTATTCGTTATCTTTATTCTCAAAGTGCCAAAAATAACGGTTTTGATCTTAAAAAACTAAATTGGGTGAAGCAGAAATGAGCCGAAATTTGCAAAATATTACGCAAAATATTACGCAAATTGCAATTGGAAATTTTGATGGAATTCATAAAGCTCATCAGGTTTTGATTAAAAAACTGGGCGAAAATGGCGCTGTAGTGGTAATTTTAAATGAAAATAAAAATTTGACGCCTTATAAATTCAGAGAAAATTTCAGTAATTTACCGTTTATTTATTTTGAGCTGAATACTTTGCGAAATTTAAGCGGCGGTGAGTTTTTAGATTTTTTAAGCAAAAAATTTCCGCATTTAAATAAAATTGTAGTCGGATACGATTTTCGTTTCGGTAAAGATCGCGCTTTTAATACGAACTTTTTGCGAAAAAATTTTTCCGGGGAAGTTTATGTAATGCCTGAGTTTAAAATCGAAGGTATCGGTGTACACAGCTCTTTGATAAAGGATTTTTTAGACAAAGGCGAACTTGAAAATGCAAAAAAATTTCTTGGAAGAGATTATGAAATTTCAGGAGAAATTGTCAAAGGGCAGGGGCTTGGAAAAGTCTCTTTGGTAGCGACTTTAAATATTCGGGCGGATAATTTTTATTTGCCTAAAAACGGTGTTTACTCATCTTTTTGTAGCCTTGATAACAGTGCATGGCAAAAAAGTGTGAGTTTTATCGGCGTGCGTGAAAGCACCGATGGAAATTTTGCAATCGAAACGCATATTTTAGAAAATTTCAGTGATAAAAATTATAAAAATTGCAGGATTAAATTTATAAAATTCTTGCGCGAAAACCGAAAATTTAGTGATTTAAATGCATTAAAATCACAAATTTCAGAAGATATACAAAATGCTAAAATCAGTTTAAAGGGCAAAAATGAAAGATGAAATTTTTAAAAATGAGATAAAAAAACAATTCGAATTCGATGAAAATGTGGCAAGCGTTTTCGATGATATGATTTCTAGATCAGTGCCTTATTACCGCGAAAGTTGCGAGCTTTCAGGTGAAATTTTGGCGCGAAGTTTAAAAGAGAAAGCAAAAATTATCGATCTTGGTTGTTCGACGGCTGAATTTTTGATTGCGCTTCATCACAAACGCCCTGATTTGGAACTTTTCGGCGTAGATAATTCTGAAAGTATGCTTAAAATAGCAAAGCGAAAATCTATGGCGCACGGCGCTAAAATAGATTTTAAAAATGAAGATATTTTAAATTGCGATTTTAAAGGCTTTGATTGCGCTATTTTAAACTATACTTTGCAGTTCATTCGCCCTATAAAAAGATCCGATTTTGTAGCGAAAATTTATTCGAATCTTGCAAATAACGGCATTTTAATTATGGCTGAAAAATTAATTTATGATGATAAAACTCTGGCTGCTCAAATGATTGAAATTTATGAAAATTATAAGCAAAAGCAAGGATATTCGGCTTTCGAAATAGCACAAAAAAGAAAAGCTTTGGAAAATATTTTAATTCCTTTCAGCGAAACTGAAAATCGCCAAATGCTTAAAAATGCAGGCTTTAAGATAGTTGAAGTTGTATTTAAATGGGCAAATTTCGCCGTATTTTTGGCAAAAAAATAACTTTTATGACAAAAAATTATGAAAAAGATAAACAGGTTTTTCAGCTTTAAATGACCAATGATCTAAAATCAGTTTTCGCTTTAAAATGATTATAATAAAAATCCGATTATTTTAAAGTGAAAAATAGATTATTGACTGAAAAAACGAAAGTTTAAATTTTAAACTACATAAAATTTATTTAATTTAAAAATTTCTTTGCAAATTCAAACAATACCATTTAGAATTTTAATTTAAAGCGGCTGCGCAATTTCGTCCGAGTAAATTTAATAAGCTTTAAAAGCGGTATTATAAAAATTTTATTACACACAAAATATGATAAATCAGTTGCGATAAAAAGACTTTAAATTTTTGAATTTCAAATCATAAAAATTTTAAGCTGAAATGATTCGGTTGGCGGCGATTAAACTTTTAAAGTATCATAAGATGCGTTAAAATAATGCTCAAAACGCCAATTGAATTAATGTAATGAAAATATCAATATTTTTTTAAATAAGTTATGATTTTTATTTGAAATATAAAATTGAATAAAATCATTCAAAACTTGACTTTTTTGAATTAGCAGAATTTTATGAAAATTATATAAAATTCTTAATTTTTAAGCTGTTTTTTATACAAAATGAATATTAAATTTAACAGTAAAACAAAAATCATCAAAAAATAAATTTTATTTATTAAAAAAATATTTATTAATAAACAATAAAATTAAATCGCTTTAAAAAAATATAAGGAGAAAAAATGTTAGTAACGAAAAAAGCGCCGAATTTCACAGCGACTGCTGTTTTAGGGGATAATAAAATAGTAGATGATTTTAATCTTTATAAAAATTTAGGTCCGAAAGGGGCGGTTGTATTTTTCTATCCGAAAGATTTTACATTCGTATGTCCTAGCGAAATTATCGCATTCGATCACAGATATCAGGATTTTAAGGATCGCGGTATTGAAGTTATCGGTATTAGCACGGATAATGAATTTTCGCATCTTGCGTGGAAAAATACACCTATAAATAAAGGCGGCATCGGTCAAATAAAATATCCGTTGGTAGCCGATATTACAAAAGATATCGCAAGAAGTTTTGATGTGCTTTATGCAAATGCGGTTGCGCTTAGAGGTTCGTTTTTACTTGACAAAGACGGAACTGTTCGCCACATGGTGCTAAATGATGATGCACTTGGCAGAAATATCGATGAAATGCTTAGAATGGTCGATACTATGCTTTTCACAAACGAAAATGGCGTTGTTTGTCCGGCAGGCTGGAATAAAGGCAAAGAAGCTATGAAAGCAAATCCACAAGGCGTTGCAGATTATCTTGGCAAAAATGCCGATAAATTATAATTTTTTTTTAAGCGGAAATTTTGCTATTTTGGCTAATTTCCGCCTTTTTTAACTCCATATTATTAATCCAAAATAGTTGATTTTACAAAATTCTATTAAAAATTTAAAAGATTTTTTAAAATTTTCACAAAATCTTTTTTATAAATTTCATATTTAAATTTTAAGTGTAATGTCAAAATAAAAGCGCGAAAAATACAATTTAAATAGCGTTAAATTCCTGCTTTTATATAAGTTTTTTTACGCATTTAAAAATCGCTTGAAGAGTTATGATATTTATAATAAAAATTTTGTAGTGATTTTTTATAATCTTAAATTCAAGTTATAAGTGCATTTTTAAATAAAATAATTACACAAAATTTTAAAGCAAATTTTTTATCAGCGATTATTTTTTTAAAAATAATCTCAATATAAAGCAAATGTAAGCCGTATATGAAAATAATTTATAATTTTAAACACAAGGTCTTAATATTAAACTGAATTATTAAATTAAACTGAAAAAATTATTTATAATTTCAAAATAAATAAGAAGAGTATTGTAGACGGCTTACTTGGCGATTTTTCATTAACTCATTTTAAAACAAATAGACGAAAAAACTGAATTAAAATAAACAGATAAAAATCAGCGCAGCAAATCAATTTAACAGTTTAAATCAAAATTTCTATCTGATTACGCAAAACTGTTTAAAATATTATTTATAGATATAAGTGATAATGCAAGTAAAAAGCGAAATTTTAATCATTTAAACTATAAAATTGTTAAAAAGCAAAATCAAAACTCACTTATGTATCGCTGCGGTAGCAGTAAAATATAATTATTTAAAATTAAAAAATAAGCGCTTTTATTAAGCATATTCGATTATTTAGAAAAAAATTTGCAAAGATTTATAAATTTCAATTTTAAACTAAAAGAATGTTTTTACAATTTCTACGCGGTTGTATGTTTCGGCGCGGCTGTAAGCCGAGTTCTGTTTTTTGTGGCCATTTATCTACATCGCTTTTTGCAAAGCGATTTCAGCGAAGTATCAAAATCATAAGACAAAACCATAACTTCTTGCTGCAGATTGGGTTTGCAAAGCCATTTAAGTTTCCAAAAATGCTGGTGAGCTCTTACCTCACCGTTTCACCATCGCCGATTTTCTTTATTTTATACACATTTAAATTTGTGCTTTTAAAAGTGAAATTTTTAAATTTCAGACGTTAATTTAAGCGTATTTCAAATAACATTTTGCACAAAATAAAGAAAATCGGCAGTCTGTTTTCTGTTGCACTTTCCCTAAGGTTGCCCTCGGCGTCCGTTAGACGCAATCTTGTCTTATAGCAGCTCGGACTTTCCTCTTTTTCAAGCGACCACTTGCCGCACCGAAGTTTTGATTTTAACTAAAAATCGCTTAAATTTCGTTAATTTCTTTGTGTAAAATTTCTTCTAAAATCACAGTTGCGTATGAGCCTTTCGGAAGGTAAAATTCCAGGTTTAGTTGCGCGTTTTGTTCGTCATAAATACAGTTTGCGTTTTCTATAAAACTCCATAAATAGCGAAATGTGCCGTTGAGTTGCGGTAAATATGCGTAAAATTTTTCATAAATTTCATTTTCAAAACGCGCAGAAAGCATTTGGCTTTTTAGTTTGATATTTCCGAGCAAAAGTCCGCTAGGTGAAATTTCACGTCTTAAAAATCTTTGAACTTCATCATTTAAATTTTCGCAGACAAAAAATTTACCGTGTGGAAAATGTCCTAAAATGTCGCCGTTTAGAATTTTAAAAAACTGCTTTTGATTAATGATAGATGAAACTTCATCGTCTTGCAAATCATAAATTTTAGCCAGTTGTGTGCCAGAAAACTCGCTTGCCATTTTTGAAATTTCAACTCTTTTTTCCAAATATTTATTAAAAAGTTTGCTTTGAAATGCGGAAATTAAAAAATTTCGCATTTTAGGATTTTTAAACTTTTTCTCTCCTTTTAAAATTTTCTCGCCTTGTTCGAAATTATCGCTGAATTTTCCAAATCTTTGATAACCGAAATAGTTTGCAAAACCTTGATTTGCGATAGTTTGCAAAGCCGCCTGTATTTTTTGGGCATCAATTTGCGAAACTTTTTTTAAACGAATAAAAAAGTTATTTCCTTTTAAATGTCCTATTTTTAACTTATTTTTATGTTTTGTTATGCTTAAAATTTTAATTTTTTCGTGCGAAAAATTTTCAATGTCCGCTGCAAATTTTGCCGGAAAACTTATAAATTGCGAAGTAAGACCGTCTTTGTCTTTAAGACCCGCGTAGCCGAAATCTCTAATTTTAACTCCTAAATGTTCACTTAAAATATGAAGCGCATCGAAAGTGGTAAGATCTTTTTTTTGCAAGCAAATCACGCAATGCTCACCATCTCCGCTAAAATCATAAAGCGGTACTTCGCGCACGATAAAATCGCGTGAATTTTTCGTAAAATATGCGTCAATCGGGCTGTGTGAAAGTGTATATAAAAAATTTGCCAATTTTTATCCTTTTTTCGCGAGATTTTACAAAAATTTAACTTGAAAACTCTTTATAAGCTATATTTTTGTAAAATAACTAAAAATTTTTAAGGAAAAATTATGCTTGATATTAGACTTTTCAGATTTGATTCAAATATTGATTTTACGAGCTATTATAAACCTTATTTTTATGAAAATTTTGATTTTAACACACTTCGCGCTTTATTAAATGATATAAAATCAGGCGATCCATATTTTGAGTTTGACGGTGTGAAATTTTGTAAAATCAATGATGTCGTTGTCAGCTTGGATGAAAAGTTTGGCGTGATTTTGCAAAATTTTGGTGAATGCCTTAAAATAGAGCCTTTAAGCACATATTATGCTTATAAGGATTTGAAATTTTCTACAGAAGAATTTGATAAAAAATTTGAAATTTTCAGTGCCTTTAATTATGAAAAAAGCTATTATGATACGTTGATTTCACTATTTTATGCAAGCGATATGCAAAAATATGTGGATGATTTTTTCGGGCTTAGCGGTTTTGTTTTTGTAAAATATCTGCTTGAAAAATTTCCAAGTAAAAAAGATGAAATTTTAAACATCGTAAAAGCGCAAATGCCTTATTTTACACATCCGAATTTTTTAAATGAACCTTTTAAAATGGAAAAAACGTATGATTTTTTGTGCAGATTTTTAGCGTTTAGACCTTATAAATATAAAAAAATTTCTCAAATTCCTGCCGATTTTACGCCAAAGCATAATTTTAAAGATTTTAATGTTGCCGTTTATGGCGATGATTTAAGCAATTTTTTAAAAATTTTTGCGTTGAAAAATGTGAAATTTAATGCGCAAAACTCACCAAGTGGAGCTCAAATATTTAATGTAAATAAAGAAATCGCTATAAAATTGGCTTCAAAAGTATTGTTTGACGCATTTGACAGCGGCGCTGATTTTTTGCTCGTAAATGATGAACGGGATTTTGAAATTTTTGACGGCTGTTCAAAAGAGATAAAACGCTTTTCAAATCGTGATTTACCGAATTTTTACGTGTTGAAATTTGATGAATTTTTAGCTCTTGCTAGCGGCGAAAAACCGGCAAGTTTGGAAAACCATAAACTTAAAGTTACACTTATTTAAAATTTATATTTGAAAAATTCAAAAATTTGAGGTAAAAATGTTTTATACGATTTTGTGTGTTGGAACGGGCGGATTTGTAGGCGCTGTTTTGAGATTTTTGTTTTATTTGGGATTTGCTCAATTTTTTTCTCAAAAGTATATTTTTATTGCGACAATATGTGTAAATATTATCGGTTCTTTCATAATCGGTTTTGTTTTAAATATCGCCACGACTTACGCGATAAATTATAATTTCAAAAATTTTTTAGTTACAGGACTTTTGGGTGCTTTGACGACGTTTTCTACATTTACTTATGAGAATGCTGTTTTTTTAAATCACGGTGAAATTTCAAAATTTTTTCTAAATATCACTATGAGTATAATTTTATGTCTGATTTTTTGTTTTTTGGGAATTTATACGGCAAAAATTATTCATTAAATTGATATACTTTCTATCAACTTTCTTTATAAAATTTTATAAAAAACTTGAAAATTTTGTCAATTTATAATATAATCTGCTAAAAATTTTTTAAAAAAGGACATAAAAAATGGCAAAACGAAAGTTTAAAACCGAGGTTAATCAACTTTTAAATTTAATGATTAATTCGCTTTATTCAAATAAAGAGATTTTTTTACGCGAACTTATCTCAAATGCAAGCGACGCTCTTGATAAACTTAATTATCTTGCGCTCACGAAAGATGAGTATAAAAAATTAACTTACACACCGAAGATTGAAATAACTCTTGACAAAGAAGCAAAAACTTTAACGATAAGCGATACCGGAATAGGAATGGATGAAAACGAACTTGAAAACAATCTAGGAACCATCGCAAGAAGCGGAACAAAAGGCTTTATAGAACAACTTAGTGGAGATGCTAAAAAAGACAGCAATCTAATCGGACAATTCGGTGTAGGATTTTATTCCGCGTTTATGGTTGCGGATAAAATCGAAGTTTTAACTAAAAAACCTCTTAGCGACGAAGCTTTTTCTTGGAAAAGCGACGCGAACGACTACACAATCGAAAAGGCGGAAAAGGCGGATTTTGGAACGCAAATCACACTATATCTTAAAGACGATGAATTTTTAGACAGTTACCGCCTTGAAAATATCATCAAAAAATATTCAAATCACATTCCTTATCCTATTTTTTTACAAAAAGAAAAATATGTAGCTAGCCAAAAAGAGGGCGAAGAAGGGCATTATGAGAGTGAAATTTCGCAAGTTAATAAAGCAAACGCTCTTTGGAGACTTCCAAAAAGCAATCTGAAAGAGCAGGATTATTTTGATTTTTATAAGCAAATCAGCCACGACAGCAGCGATCCACTACTTTACATTCACACTAAAGCGGAAGGCGTTCACGAATATACAACGCTGTTTTTTGTTCCAAGCGTTCAACCTTTTGATCTTTTTCGCGTGGATTATCAAAGCGGTGTAAAACTTTATGTAAAACGCGTTTTTATAACCGATGACGCCAAAGAGCTCTTGCCGCCTTATTTGAGATTTGTACGCGGAATAATCGATATAGAAGACTTACCGCTAAATGTGAGTCGTGAAATTTTACAGGAAAACCGCATAATGCAAACCGTAAAAGCTGCAAGCGTAAAGAAAATTTTGGGAGAGTTGGAAAAAATAAAAAATAGTGATAAAGAAAAATATGCGAAATTTTATAAACTTTTCGGCAAAGTTTTAAAAGAAGGACTTTGGGGATTTTCTACCGAAAAAGATGAAATTTTAAAACTTTGTCTTTTCAAATCAAGCAAAACAGGCGAATTGATTGATTTAGCGGAATATAAAAAATCAATGGCGGCAGAGCAAAAAGAGATTTATTATATCAGCGGCGGGAAAGCTGAAACTCTTAAAAATTCGCCTCTTTTGGAGGAATTTAACGCTAAAAATATAGAAGTTTTAATTTGCGACGATGAAATTGATACGATTATAATGCCGATGATCGGTGAATTTGATAAAACACCTATAAAAAGCGTAATGGATGCCGATTTTAGCGATGATAAAGGTGAAATTTCAGCGCAGGATCTTGAAATAGCGGAAAAAATAAAAGAAAACTTAAAAGATAAGGTAAAAGATGTAAAAATTTCAAAAAGACTTAAAAATGCTTTAGGTGTTCTTGTATTTGATAAAAATGATCCGAATTACGCTATGCAAGCGATTTATAAACAAATGGGACAGGAAAATTTACCTGAAGTTTTACCGATACTTGAGATAAATAAAGATCACGAAATCATCAAAAAATTAACTGCAAATCAAAGCGAAATCGCTAAAATTTCAAACATTATTTTTGATCTTGCGAAACTTAGCGAAGGTCAAAATATTGATGATGCAAGTGAATTTGCAAAAAACGTAAGCGAAATAATCGCAAAAGCGATTTAAAATTTATAATTTTCGGGCAAAAGTTCGCCCGAAAATTTTATATTTGAAATAAACTTCTTAAAAATATTTCCATATAGTTTAAAAATCATTATCTGAAAAACAGTTTTAAATTTATAAATTTATAAATTTATGAGCTGACTTTTTTATAGTTTTAAATTTTAATGCGGCTTTAAATAATATATTTTTTTATTGTGAAAATTTAAAAATAGTTTTTAAAATTTGCAACAATTTTTAGCTTATTTTGCAAAACTGATATATAAAATTCATAATGATAAAAATTTCTTATAACTTGACTGTCAAATTAGGCGATATCGTAAAGCAAAAAGCCGATTATGCGCTAAATCCGTCAAATACCAAAATGCTTTTAGGAAGTGGCGTTTTCTATGATTTTTTATAGAAATTGCGGCGGCGTCGTTTTACAAGAGTAAATGTTAAAAGGCAAAAAAAGAGTTTTAAATTAAAAACGGCGCGGCGCTTGCTTACAGCGATGTCATAAAAACAAAATCAAACTGCTTAAATATCGGCGAAATTTTGCGCGATTGCGTTATAAACTATATCGATAAATCAAAGCTTAAAAATCCTGCTCTTGATGATATTAAAATCATAATTAAAAATGTAGAGCGGTTTTTGATAAACGACGAGCGTTCGCGCGTAAGTTTTGCTATTTCTATGATAGGTTGCGGCGTCGGCTGACCGGATATCGCGGATATTTTTAAAATTTACAGAGCATATTTTACAAAACTTCAAAATTTCGACAAAAATTTGCGATGTGATTGTGTTTGCTTACAGCAAAGACAATCTTAAAAAGATAGAAAGCATTTTAGATAAAAATTATAGTGAAATTTACAAATTTTTCCACTCTAAAACAGCTGTCTTATTTAAGCCACTCTTTTATCATACCGATTAGATCAGGCGTAATCTCTTTTTTAATGGCTTCGTATTTCTCTTGATTTTCTTTAAGATTTTGTTTTGAAATATAATACTCTCTTTCGAGCAGTGCGTTATGATAGCGCATATGACTTTTTATATTAATACTAATAAGTTCTGCAAATAAATCTAAATTATGTGTCTGTTTTATCGGAGTTTCTGGCATTGTAAAACGATACTTCATATCAAAGTATTTTATTTCTAAATCATCCAATTTTTTTGTGCTTTTTTCAAAAACGATACTATTTATTTTGTTTATAAAATTATTAAAATTTCTTTCGAAATATTCTTCATCTATTTTATCTATAAATTCCTTTATTACTTCATCAAACATTTTATCAAATTCAGTAAGATCAATTTCATATTCGGTTATTTCGCTGCAATTCTGAATTTGTATTCTGTTATTCACTAAAATTTTTTGCATCTGGCTTATTTTTACAGATAGTGGAGTGCATATTTCGTTTGTTATTAGAAAATTGCTGAATTTCTCTGTAAAACCAACGAGCATTTCGCTGTTTTTGATAAAAATTTTATCTTTTAAAAAGAAATCGCTTTTAAAAATTTTAAATAGATTTCCTTTAATTTTATAAATTTCACCCTCACTTGCAAAGCAATAAATTTCTTTTTTGTAGATAAAAAATGCCAAAATTTCATTTTTTATATCTTCAAAATTTAGTTTGTCATTAAATATTTTATCTTTGCATCTATCGTTAAAATTATGATTAACGGCGTAGTGTATTGTATTTACTTGATATATTTGTGTTATTTGCGGTTGTTGCATATTGCTTTGTACGTATGAACGCGTTTTTATTATTGAATTTTTAATACATTTTGTGTTTTTATCTTTGGTGCTGTTCCAGTTTCTGCTCCAAGGTTTTTCAATACAATCTTTTTCAAATATACTCTTATTGTAACAAAGCACCATATCAATGCCGCATATAAGTTCAAATTTTTCGTTTTTTTCTAAATTCGACTCTTTGATTTTTTCCACCAACTCTCTTATTTCATCTATCGGGGTTAATATAAAATTGTTATCTGTTAAAATTCTGGTTATTAAAAAATTAAATTCATTATAAAACGTATTTAATTTTGATTTCAATCTTTTTCTATAATTGCTATCACTTTCTTCATACTTTTGTTCAATTTTCACCTCTGTCAGTCCGTTGTGTATAGTGTAACCGGGTATATTAGTATTACTTTGGTAATTTTCTTTAGAAAAATTAATTTTTTTGAAGAAAGTGTTAGGTGTTATGATGTAATTTTCTTCCTTTTCTTCCTTTTCTTCCTTTTCTTCCTTTTCTTCCTTTTCTTCCTTTTCTTCCTCGAAATTTACTATTATTTTATAAAACTCTTTTATATCTAATTTACTGCTGTTTGAACTGTCAAAAAGTTCAAGATCGTCAAAGCCTTCTTCTACAATAAAATCTATTTTTTCTTTTTCATTCAAAGTTTTGTATGAGCTATTTTTATATAATTTTTCAAAAATATCTAGTAGTTCATTTTTTTTATTTTCTTTTAACTTATCTAAATTCATCATATCGAAAAAATACAGCAATATCGGATAAATAGTCATTTTTATTCCTTTTTTAAAATTTTTAAGAAATTATAACATATAACAAAAAAAATGGGAAAACGTTTTCCCATTTTATATTCTATAATTTTGCCAATTTTAAAAAAATATTTTTTTTAAGGAAAAGAAAATGAGTATAAATGAAGGTAAAACAATCAGCGAAGCGCTTTTTCAAGATCGTCATCTGTTTTTACACGGTGATATAAACGGCGATATGGCAAGCGCCATAATTGCAGGATTATTGGCATTATCAAACGATGATAAGCCGATATCTCTGCATATTTTTTCAGGAGGCGGTGAAATTTATTCTGGTTTAGCGATAATTGATGCGATTAGAAGCATTAAAGCTCCAGTTTATACATATGCTATGGGACTTTGCGCGTCAATGGCGGCGATTATTTTTGTTAGTGGCGATAAAAGATTTATAGGAGCAAATTCTAGATTTATGATTCATCAGCCCCTAGGCGGCGCAAGCGGAAAGTTAAGCGATATGCAAACAACTATAGATGAAGCTTTGAAATTAAAAGAAATAATCGTTGAAATTTTATCTGCTAAATCAGAGTTAAGCAAGGAAGAAATTTCAAATATGATAGAAAAAGACAAATTTCTATCGGCTAAAGAGTGCCTTAAAATAGGCTTTTGTGATGAAATTTTAAAAGATAAAAATCAAATTAAAAGGATATAAAATGAATATTTATGGATTTAATTCAAGTGTTTTTAATAACGATGTTTTAAAAGATTTTGATGCGGTAGAGCAAACTATTAATTTGCCGCTTGATTTTAGACACGCGATGATTGTTGGAGAGACTGGCTGCGGAAAGACAACTTCGGCGATTTTGCCGATTTTAAATAACAGAATCCAAAAAGGTCATGGAATTTTAATGTTTGATTACAAGGGCGCCGAACATCTTAAAGTTAAAGCTTTGGCTAAAAAGCATAATCGCTTGAAAGATGTCGTGATGATAAATGTGCCTTGGGGAAAAAATATAAATTTCATTGAAGCGGGCGATCCAGCTTTTATAAGTCAAAATTTGGAAAAAATCTATCTGACATCGAATAATAATGATTTTTGGGCAAAATGTGCAGGAAGCTATCTTTCAGGAGTTATTTCAATGCTTAGCGCGATGAGAAATATAGCACTTTCTTTAAATAATTTTTTACCGAATAGCGTTGATGTAATTCCTCAAAATACAATTAAGGTTGTACTTGAAAAATTAAATTCTCCGGAAAAATTTTTCTATTTTTATAGAGATGTTAAAGCTTTTTATAATAAATATTTATGCAATGAGATCAGCTCTTATATAGCTCATTTGCCAAAAAATATTGCGTCAAAAATATTACGTGAATTTTATGCAATGCGAAAGATAAATAAACCTAAATTTGAAAAATTTTTAAATGAAAATGAAATATTTTCAAAGTTCGTATCAAACTATAATGAAGGACCTACGGCATTATTTACTAAAAATATTACCGCGATGTTCGCATCACTTAACAGAGTTGCTGATATAGAATATATAAACAAAGATGAAAATTCTCTTTTTGAGATGTTAAACAGCGGTAAAATAGTAATTGTAAATTGTGATAATCTTGATAATGCAATTCTTGCCATTTTGTTAAGTGCCACACTTGACGGTCTTACAAAAAGATGTTCTTTAAATATAAAAACCGCAATTTCCATAATCATCGACGAAGCGCAAAAAGTTTTGTGCGAAGGGACGGATTTGCACGCTGATGTTTTAAGAGAGAGTCAAACCGAGCTTATTTTAGCATTTCAAAATGAAGACTTGATGAAAACAAAAATCGGTACAACGCAATACAGCGCTTTAAAACAAAATTTAACGCATAAATTTATTTATAAAAATCAAAAATCGGATTATTTTTCCGAAAGTTATAATTTGAAACAATTTGAATGTTATAACAATGACAATAAAAAATTAGAAAAAATGAAACCGATTTTTTTAGATAAAAATGAGTTGGATAAAGCTGAATTGTGCTTTCAAAAGATAAACGGCGTATTTAATAAATTCGCAAGCGGCGAGTATGATGAAAATAGCATAGTCGTTTATGATTCGAATCTTTTTAGGAACGAAGCGAAGGTCATTTTAAAAAACATAAAAAGCCAAGAAATAAAGAATATTCCAAGTTTAAGCAACGAAGAAGCTGCAATGCTTTTGGAATCTTTAAAAAATTTAAGGGGATAAAAATGAGTAATTTAGAAATATATAAATCATTTTATAACACCGATTTTGCAGTGGCAGGTTTAAATGCTTTAGAATTGCATAATTATAAAAATACGGATAAAAACAAAAACGAAATTTATGAAAAACTTATTGAAAACAGAAATTTAAGCGAGATTATGAATGATATTGATTGGGGTTTAAATGTCTTAAAATTTAGACTTGCAATGCTCAGATTAAATCCTTGCGTTTGCGATGAGCTTAAAGGCTATGCTCATAAGTGTTATGAAGAGATTTTAAATCTTTTAGGAGATGATATTAAAATAAAAGCGCTTTTTACATTAAATGCAAAAGTTCTTAATGGCGAGATAATAATAGGTTTTATGGCTAGCTTTAAAGATTTTTTTAGAGCAAAATCCATTCACAAAAAAGTAAGATATTTATATGGTAACAAGAGAAACGAGTTGATTTTTGAACTTCATAAAAAGCTTTTTAACTCTGCCGTGTCTATACATTCTTTGTCAGGTTATCTGACATTCAGCGATGATGATTATAAAAAAGGAATAATGATGGCATATGATAATTGCGGAGTCGATGAGTTTAAAAAATGTTTTCATAAAGATCGCACCGTCATATTAACTTCCGGTTTGGAAGGAATTATTTTTGATTAACATAAAAAAGTTTAAATTTATTAACGTTTTTGTAAAATAACGTTTGAATTTTATTCGTATTGTATAAAAATGAATAAAAATCAGCTTTTTTGATGGCTTTTATCCATTTAAAATTTTTAAGAAAGGATATGCAATGTCAGTTGCAAAATTGTTTTTTGGTCTTATCGACTTTTTTATAAAGCTTGGAATTTTACTTATTATACTTTTGGTTGTGGCGCTTTTCGTGGCTAACAATACCATTCCGCCATATTCCAAACATCAGGAGAAAGCCGCTGAATTTTTGGAAAAAAATGCACGGCAAAATTCATCTGATGATTGGCAATATCTTGGCAATTCGCTTATCAACGGCTTAAATCAAAGTTTTCAAACATATAAGTGCGACACTCTTGAAATCGGACAATTTAAGCTTGTAAATTTTTGTGAATTTAGATACCTAGATGGTAGTAAAATATGGACTTATGGCGTTTTTGGCAGTGTTTTTTGTTTTTCAGATAAAAATTAAGGCGAGGGGTATTTATGTTTATTAGAGTGGATCAAGTTGTAGGAGCCTTATTGGCATTAATGGTTCTTTTGTTGTTAGGTTATCTTATAGCAATTAAAATTTTTGTGCTGATATGGTATTTTATGCACTTTGGATTTTATTTGATTCCTATCATTATTATGATTTATATAGTTTTTTATAGCTTGGGGTTTGTTTTAAAATTTGAAATTTTATACGGTATAGGTAAAATATTTTTGTTTTTAGGCTTTATTTATATTTTTGTCTTATCCGTATCTTTGTGGTTTAATTATGCGTTTGATATATTTAAAGGCTTTTCAAACACATTATATTATCCGCTGAAACTAATCGGTATGGGTGGTATAACAATTCCTAGTGAAGTATTTTCAATGAAAATTTTTACTTACAATGTGCCGTTTGACAGCTCTTTTATGAAAGCGTTTTTTTTGTATAGCAAATTTTGCAATTTATATTATTGCCATCGTTGGCGTGACGCTTAATTCAGCTTTAGGTGGATTTTTTGCATTTATATTTTGCATAATCAACTTTATTCCGCATTTATATGCAAATTTTCCTGGATTTGCAATGTGGATTTATAGTTTTATGCCTTGGGTATAAACTTGAAATTTTAAAAAAAAGGATAAAAGATGATAAAAACTGTTTAATTTGTTTTTTAGTGTTTGTTTTTGATCGGCTATGGTTTTGATTTCAAATATTTGGTAAAAATTATTATTTTAAAAAAAAGGAAAAAAAGATGAAAAAAATTATTTTAGCTTTATGCTTGGTTTTTGGTGTTTGCTTTGCTGGTAAAACAGATGAGTTGTTCAATAAATGTCATGAATATGATGACGGAAATTCTTGTTTAGAAATTGCACGCATTATACTTGAACAACAGGAAATAGATAAAAGCAGGTATTTTATGTTATTAATTTCTTTATCACACGGATGCGATATTAATAACGGTAGGTGTTGTGGCGTGTTGGCAAATATACTTGAAGGCTCAAAGGAATATAAAAAAGCAAAAGAAAATTATGGTAAGTGCTGCAGGCTTGAAGGAAACGAGATGTGTTGCGATAGATATAAACGATTAAAAAATCAAGGATATTAAAATATAAAATTTCCAAGGAGATAAAAATGAATTTGGTTAAATGTCCATATTGTGCTGAAATGATAGCGGATGGCTTTGAATTTTGTCCTGTATGTCATACTCAGCTTGAAGTCAGTTGTCCAAAATGCGGTCAAAAAATAAAATCAGATGCCAAAAAGTGCAAACATTGTGGCGAATTTATAGAGATAATCCCAAAAACGCAAGAAGAGGTCTCAAATCAAAAAGAAGCAATCTCGCAAGAAGTTCAAGAAAACATTAATGATGAAACTCAAAATAGTGTTGATAAAGAAAACAATGATGAGATTCATCAGGAAAGCAAAAATGGCGCCGGTGTTGAAAATCAAACTGCCAAAAAGAGAAACTTATTTAAAAATCCGCTACTTTACATTGGAATTTTTATTGTTATTTTTGTTGCAGTTCTTTATAAAAATAACGCTTTAGAGATAAAATGCGCTTTTGGCAACGGCGATGCTTGTCTTATTTGGGAAAAGAATATGGTGCAAAAAAAGATTATCAAAAATCAATAGAGTATCATAAAAAAGCTTGTGATTTAGATAAAGGATTTTCTTGTTGTATGGTGGGATATTTATATAAAGAAGGCAAAGGTGTAAAACAAGATTATCAAAAAGCAATAAAGTACTATAAAAAAGATTGCGATTTAGGTTACAGATTATCTTGCGCTACGGTGGGAGATTTATATAAAAAAGGCTATGGTGTAAAACAAGATTATCAAATGGCAAGTGAGTATTATAAAAAAGCTTGTGATTTATATGACGGATTTTCTTGTGGTATGGTGGGATCTTTATATAAAGAAGGCAAAGGTGTAAAACGAGATTATCAAAAAGCATATGAGTATTATAAAAAAGGTTGTGATTTATATGACGGATTTTCTTGTGGTATGGTGGGATCTTTATATAAAGAAGGCAAAGGTGTAAAACGAGATTATCAAAAAGCATATGAGTATTATAAAAAAGGTTGTGATTTATATGACGGATTTTCTTGTGGTATGGTGGGATCTTTATATAAAGAAGGCGAAGGTGTAAAACGAGATTATCAAAAAGCATATGTGTATTATAAAAAAGGTTGCGATTTAGGTGACGGAGCAGATTGCACTGCGGTGGGAGATTTATATAAAGAAGGCTATGGTGTAAAACAAGATTATCAAACGGCAAGTGAGTATTATAAAAAAGGTTGCGATTTAGATAACGGATTATCTTGCGCTGCGTTAGGATATTTATATCAATTTGGCTATGGTGTAAAAAAAGATTATCAAAAATCAATAAAGTACTATAAAAAAGGTTGCGATTTAGATAAAGGATTATCTTGCGCTGCGGTGGGAGATTTATATAAATTTGGCGAAGGTGTAAAACAAGATTATCAAATGGCAAGTGAGTATTATAAAAAAGCTTGTGATTTAGGTTACGAAGTATCTTGCGCTGCTGTGGGATATTTATATAAAGAAGGCTATGGTGTAAAACAAGATTATCAAATGGCAATTGAGTATTATAAAAAAGCTTGTGATTTAGGTGACAGAGAATCTTGCGATGAGATGGGAGATTTATATCAATTTAGCCATTATCAATTTGGCCATTATGGTGTAAAACAAGATTATCAAAAAGCAAGTGAGTATTATAAAAAAGCTTGTGATTTAGGTTACGAAGTATCTTGCGCTGCTGTGGGATATTTATATAAAGAAGGCTATGGTGTAAAACAAGATTATCAAATGGCAATTGAGTATTATAAAAAAGCTTGTGATTTAGGTG
>OBRT01000114.1_pt1 | contig 28473 bp, 21 predicted proteins | sample 1494891 | NCBI WGS metagenome assembly OBRT01 (sample SAMEA3360688, study PRJEB22359) | human gut metagenome | biome: ENVO:urban biome; feature: ENVO:human-associated habitat; material: ENVO:feces | place: Bangladesh | collected 2011 | reverse complement strand
CTGATTCGTAATACGAACGAACCAAACCTAAACGAGCTTCATCACTGTAATGTTTCCGATTTTTTACCATATTTCTTACTCATTTTATGCGCCGAAAATGTGTATAGAAATTTCAGGATAAGACATTTTGAAAAGTTGAAAAATCGGCATTGTTCTAAATTTCCGTAAAACGGATTAGAGTTTAGAGTTTGGATTTTAGATTTGAGAGTTAAGATTTTAGAGTTAAGATTTTAGACCTTAGAGAGGGAGAGGAATTAGGTATTAGAGGGTAAATATTAATTGCGCTCATTTGCACTATCTTTACAATATTAATACGGCTTTCAAAGTTTCTATTTGCATATTTCGAGTTTTCTTTGTACCTTTGAGGCTTAAAAATACAGACTTTCCAAACATTTATGGACGACGATAAAAGAATAGAAAACAACGAGGAAGAGGCGGTTTCTAATGATAATATTGCTGGAGAAGAAGGCGAAACCAATAGTGAGGAACGTGATAAATCACGCCCCTACGTTGATGATATTGCTGGCGAAGAAGGCGAAGTAAACGGACGTTTCGATGCTTCGGCAGTGAAACATCTATCGGGAATGTATAAAAATTGGTTCTTAGATTACGCAAGTTATGTAATTTTGGAACGTGCTGTACCGCATATTGACGATGGTTTAAAACCTGTTCAACGCCGCATACTCCATTCTATGAAGCGCATGGACGATGGGCGTTACAACAAGGTTGCCAATATTGCGGGACATACGATGCAATTCCACCCTCACGGCGATGCTTCTATTTGCGATGCGTTGGTACAGATGGGACAGAAAGATTTGCTCATTGACACGCAAGGAAACTGGGGAAATATTTTCACTGGCGACCGTGCTGCTGCGCCACGTTATATAGAATCACGTCTGTCGAAGTTTGCTTTGGAAACTGTATTTAATCCGAAAACCACTGAATGGCAACTTTCTTACGATGGTAGAAACAAAGAACCTGTTACGCTGCCTGCTAAATTCCCTTTGCTTTTGGCACAAGGTGCGGAAGGAATTGCAGTAGGTTTGTCGTCTAAAATTCTGCCTCACAACATGGTGGAAATATGCGATGCAGCTATCAACTATCTTAAAGAAAAGCCTTTTGCCCTCTATCCCGACTTTCCAACGGGTGGCAGTATCGATGTTGAAAAGTATAATGACGGTCAGCGTGGTGGCACTTTGAAAGTGCGTGCCAAGGTAGAAAAGATTGACAACAAGACCCTTGTCATTCGTGAAGTTCCTTTCACAAAGACGGCAAGTTCGTTGGCTGAATCGATTACCAAGGCAGTTGAAAAGGGAAAACTCAAAATTCGCAAGGTGGAAGATATGACGGCATCGGAAGTAGAAATACAGTTGCATCTTACACCAGGTACATCGAGCGACAAGACCATGGACGCTTTGTATGCTTTTACCGACTGCGAAGTTTCTATTTCGCCTAACTGTTGTGTTATTTCCGATAACAAACCGCAATTCTTAACCATCTCCGATGTGCTTCGCCATTCGGTCAATCACACGCAAGGGTTGCTCCGTAGAGAGTTGGAAATAAGGAAAGCCGAACTGGAAGAGCAACTCTTTTTCAGTTCATTGGAACGCATTTTCATTGAAGAACGCATTTACAAGGAGCGTGGTTTTGAAACGGCAAAGACTATGGACGATGCCATAAAGTTTGTTGATGGTAAGTTAGAGCCATTCAAAAAGAACTTCATTCGTGAGGTGAAACGTGAGGATATACTCCGATTGATGGAAATAAAGATGCAGCGAATCCTTAAATTCAACAAGGACAAAGCTGACGAATTATTGAAAAATATCCAAGCCGAAATCGCCGAAATCAATAAGGATTTGAGCGAAATGGTGCGTGTTACCATTGAGTGGTTCAAGCATTTAAAGACAAAATACGGTAAGGATTATCCTCGAAAAACCGAAATAAAAAGTTTCGATACCATTGTTGCTGCGAAGGTTGTCGATGCCAATGAGAAGTTGTACATCGATAGAAAAGGCGGCTTTATCGGCACTGATTTAAAGAAAGCAGAGTTCGTTCAGAACTGTTCTAACCTTGACGACGTCATTGTTTTCTATCGTGATGGCAAGTATAAGGTAGTGCATATTGCCGATAAAGTGTTTGTCGATAAGGGCGTTATCCACGTTCAAGTGTTCAAACGCAACGACCGCCGCACAATTTATAATGTCGTTTACAGAGACGGAGCGCAAGGTCCTTACTATATAAAACGTTTCAATGTCGTTTCGGTAATCCGTGATAAGGACTACGATTTGACACAAGGAACGCCTTCTTCGCGTGTACTTTATTTCACAGCCAACCCTAACGGAGAGGCTGAAACGGTCAAAGTAATCTTAAAAGACCAACCAGGCAGAGCGCGTTTTATGCGTTATCTTGAACGCGATTTCTCTAATGTGCTAATCAAAGGAAAGGGAGCAAAAGGCGTTATTCTTTCAAAAGACACTGTTGAAAGAGTATCTTTGAAAGCGCATGGAACGTCTACTTTAGGCGGTAGAAAGGTATGGTTTGACGCTGATGTAAACCGTATCAACTACGAGGAACAAGGTACTTTGTTGGGCGAGTTTAACGACAAGGACACCATTCTCGTTGTTTTGGACAATGGAGAGTTCTATACTACCAATTTTGATGCTGCCAATCACTATGAGGACAACATTTTCCGATTAGAGAAATTCGACCCAGAGAAGACTTGGACAGCCGTTGTTATTGATGCCGACAATCAAGGTTATCCTTATTTAAAGCGTTTCTGCATGGAAAATGCGACTCGTCATCAAAGTATTATAGGTGAGAATCCAAAGTCAAAACTTGTATTCTTGACCGATGTTGCCTATCCTCGTGTTGAAATAACATACGGTGGTAGCGATGCAAATCGTGGTGCTGACATCGTAGATGCTGAAGAATTTGTTGGCATTAAAGGCTATAAAGCCAAGGGAAAACGACTCACTACTTTCAAAGTGAGCAAGATTCAGGAGTTAGAACCTACTCGTTTCCCTGAACAAGAAGAGTCTGAAGATGCGGAGGAAGTAGACGAAAACGAGTTGGAAACTACAAACGTAGAAGAGAAAGCTGAAAGCAATAACTCTGAAACGCCTATTACAGAAGCAGAAAACAACGCATCGGAAAGCAGTGAACCAAGCGAAAAGTCTGCAAAAGCAAATGGAAAAGAAGCTGATGAAGGGCAATTAACATTGCTATTCGAGGAATAATAAAACGTAAAACAATGGTAAAGAAAATAATTTCCCTTGTCGTTCTGTTGTTAATGAGCATTGTTTCATTAGCGCAAGACACTTTGCGTTCGGGCAAAGTAATTACCAATGCGCAACTGATAGGCATGGGACACATTAACCAATTGGACACTTATCTGTCGCCAAGCGAATATACGGGTGGCGAATTGCGTTATGTTTCGCATACCATACGAGAGAATGGAACTCCCATTTCACGCGAAATAATTCATCAAGCCCACCTTTCTTATACGCACAATCAGTCTAAAAGAAATAACAATATAGACGGTTTGTATAATTTTCAGTACAATGTTCTTTATGCCATAGGGCAGTGGAAAATGGGCAATGGAACGTTGTTAGCAAAAGTAGGCGGTGGCATTGATGCCAATTTAGGCTTTGTTTACAATATGCGTAACGGCAACAATCCTGCACAAGCCTATATGAATTTGAACCTTGCACCCATTGTTTCAGCCCAATATGCGTTCCGTTTGTGGCAACGACCTTTCCGCCTTTCTTATTCGGCACAGGTTCCATTGGTAGGTTTAATGTTTACACCTAACTTTGGACAAAGCTATTACGAAATATTTTCGGAAGGTAATTACGACCACAATATCGTACCAACAACCTTCGGTGTAACTCCTTCTTTGCGACAAATGCTTACCTTTGATTTCACCATTCACCATACTACGCTGCGTTTAGGCTATTTGGGCGACTTCCAACAAGCTAAGGTTAATGGATTAAAATACCATACATGGAGCAATCTTTTCATGGTTGGCATTGTTCGAAAGTTCTCTATTACAAAATTTTTGCCATGATGTTTCAACAACTTAAATATCGCTTTCACGCCTTTATTGCGCTACTTTCCATATTATTTATATTGTCGTTTCTTTCGTCGTGCGTTACCAATGACGAGCAACCCGATACGGTTCAAGGTAATGTTGAGGCACTTTGGCAAATCTTGGACGAGCATTATTGCTTCTTTGAACAGAAAGGAATTGATTGGAAAGAGGTGCGCCAACGTTATCTAAAGCAGATAAATGGGAATATGACAGAACGCCAACAATTTGAAGTAATGGCTAATATGCTCTCTGAATTGAAGGATGGACACGTCAATCTTTTTACATCTTTTAATATTGGACGCTATTGGTCGTGGCGTGAAAACTATCCTCAAAATTATTCAGATTCGTTGGAACGCAAGTATTTAAAGACCAATTACCTTATTGCAAGTGGCATGGATTACACCATTTTGGACGATAACATAGGCTATTTGCGATGCGAAAGTTTTCAAAATGGTATTGGTGCGGGAAACTTAGACGATATATTATTGTATTTTCAACCTTGCCGTGCGTTGATAATCGACATTAGAAACAATGGCGGAGGCGCGCTCACCAATGCAGAAGAGTTGGCTGCTCGTTTTACCAATGAGGCTGTTTTGGTGGGTTATATGCAACACAAAACAGGCAAAGGGCATACTGATTTTTCGCCTATGCGAGAGCAAATATTAAAGCCAGGGAAGGGTATTCGTTGGCAAAAGCCAGTTGTAGTGCTAACCAATCGTAGTGTTTTCTCGGCGGCAAACGAGTTTGTGAAGTATATGCGTTGCTGTCCTATGGTGAAAATCGTAGGCGACCGCACTGGCGGAGGGGCTGGTTTGCCTTTTTCAAGCGAACTTCCTAATGGTTGGGGCATACGTTTCTCGGCTTGTCCGATGTATGATAAAGATAAAAATCTTACCGAATTTGGCATCAATCCCGATTATAAAGTAGACTTAACGAAAGAAGATTTTAATCGTGGACGTGATACTATCATTGAGTTTGCAAGACATCTTTTGGCTCAATAATAGCTATTTTAAGTTGTGAAAAGCTAACTTTGGCGGATTAAAGCCACTCTAACGCAACAACAAAGCCAACATCTTTCCCTTTAAAAGCAATATTCCCATGCGCATTCCGTTATTCTATCGTATGCAATGGACTGATAGAATCCGACAAGTTAAAATCATTCTCGTTGTAGCGGCAATCGTTATAGCGGTCTTATCGTTGTGGGCAAGTAATCTGCTAACGAAAGATTTGGCACGACAAGAACGTGCTAAAATGGAAGTATGGGCGGAGGCTATGCGTGCTTTAAGTCAAGCTGACGAGAATACAGACCTTGCTTTGGTTCTCAAAGTAATTAACGAAAACAACACGATACCTGTCGTTGTATTGGACTATCAAGGGAATGTAACCGATTATAGAAACGTAAAAATCAATGCCAAGAACCAAGAAGACAGTTTGAAATACGTTTCATCAATGGCTAAACGACTGAAAAGCAATAAACAAATCATTAAAATAAACTTTTCAGAATCGCCACAAGACTACATCGAAGTGTGCTATGACGATTCTTTAATGCTCAAACGGTTAGCCCTATATCCGTATGTTCAACTCGGTGTTGTAATGCTTTTCGTGGTGGTAGCAATCTTTGCACTGCTCACATCAAAGCGTGCTGAACAAAATAAGGTGTGGGTAGGATTGAGCAAAGAAACCGCCCACCAATTAGGAACACCTATTTCATCACTAATGGCATGGACAACGATACTGAAAGAAACTTATCCTGACGATGATTTGTTGCCCGAAATGGACAAAGATGTGAAACGTTTGCAACTCATAGCCGACCGTTTTTCAAAGATTGGTTCGCTGCCCGAACCTGTTCCAACCAGTCTGAACGAAGTGTTAGACCACGTCATTGATTACATGGACAAGCGCACTTCGAAGAAAATTCAGATGATTAAAATATTCCCCGAGCAAGATATTATTGTGAAACTCAATGCCTCTCTCTTTGAATGGGTGTTCGAAAACCTATGCAAGAATGCCGTTGATGCAATGGGAGGTGAGGCTGGAACGATAACATTAAAGGTGGAAACGTATAACCAACAAGCCATTATTGAAGTGAGCGATACGGGGAAAGGTATTAAAAGGAAAGACCTTCGCAACGTGTTCCGCCCAGGCTTTACCACAAAAAGTCGTGGTTGGGGCTTAGGATTGAGCCTTGCTAAACGCATCGTAGAGGAATATCATAACGGTAAAATCTATGTGAAAAGCTCCGAATTAGGTAAAGGAACAACGTTCAGAATAGAATTAAAGACCGATGAAATACAGCAAAAAGCATAAGCGATAAAGCTGTTTGGTTCTCCTTTTTGGACTAAAAACGAAATAAAGGCTGATACTTCTCACGAGGTGTTAGCCTTCTTTGTCGGCTTGCGTGTTACTTTCAACTCCTCATATAGGCATCAATTCTCACATTTCAGTATCTTTCCTGTCATGAAGAGCCTTGGTTCGTGCCAGTACTTCTATAAGCGTACTTGAGTATTTTCATAGAAGTACTGGAGTACTCCCCTTAAAGTACTGCTGTTTTCTCGTTGGGAAACTGCCACGAAAGTAGTTATATCGTGGCAAGACTTCTGTAAGGCGGATTGCAAAAGAAGCTATTCTTTCGTTCCAAACGTTCCTTTTGAGTAGTGTTTACGAAAAAAAACACCCAAAGGCGGTGCAATCGTCTTTGGGTGGTTATTATATAATGTGTTAATTCTTTAAAGTTGCAGAGTCAATTCCTTACTTTTTCTCTTCGGCAACAATTGCTTTTGCACGTTCCAAAGCTAAGTTGATATGGCTACAGATATTCTCACGTCCTAACCGTTCATCGAATTTGCATTTTAACAAAATATTTTCTACTTCTGGTAAATACACCCGATAGCACCACTTGTATGCCTTGTTCTTCCGATTGTTCGCACATTACAGCGAGGTTATGCAATCCTGTTGAGTCAATGAATGGTTTGTATGTTAAAAATGCGTTTAAAAAAAACAAAAGAAACAGGAATTTTGACCAATTTGTAACCTCTTAATATTCAGCAGATTAGAAAAAGAAAAATAAAACCTATTGTTTTGCGTTCTAAAACAATAGGTTTTGAGGTGCGAAAGTGCCTGTTTTGAAGTCCAAAACAGGCACTTTCAAATTTGATAGAAATAGGCATTGTTCTAAATTCCATAAAATTAGGGTTCTTCATTAATTTGAAACGAAGAATAAAATATAACTGAAAAATTCATTCACGAGTCCATTTCTCAATTATTATAGTGCATCAACCAAATTAAGGAAAGCCCGTTTTTGCATTCTCAATATATTCTTTTACGTTTTAAAGTAAAGTTTAAAACAAATATTAGTACCTTTGCAAGGGTACATACAAGTGCCTATTGCTACTACTTTCGGCATAATTATTCCTATATTGATACACAAGCATACAAAATTCAATAGAATTTATAAACTTGATACGCTCTTAAATACTTCACAACAAAAATAAAAAAAATACCGCTCAAGGGTTATTATACATTCCCCTTAAGCGGTAATTTGTTCTTTGTCGGTCTAAAAAATAAATTCGTACTTATTTTGTTGTCGTTGAAGCAATTGCTTTTGCACGTTCCAAAGCTAAGTTGATATGGCTACAGATATTCTCACGTCCTAACCGTTCATCGAATTTGCATTTTAACAAAATACTTTTGGTGGTATTGTTCCGTCTGGAAGATACCACCTTTTTTCACTATAATCAAAACTATCATGACTTCTTGCCTGCAATAACTTCATTGTACAGAAAAAAAAGTGTACCTTTGCGCTCGCAAAATCAAATTATATCATATAAATAAGGTAAAAGAAAATTGAATTTTAACTATCTAAATAGAGGCGAAAGCAATAAGTCTACAAAAGATTTTATAATAAAAAAGGTTATATATATTCTTGCTCTGTTCCTTACAGTGCCTACGTTGTTCGGCTTATTAGCCTTCACAGAAAAAGGAAAGGAAACCGATTGGAGTAAAAAGCATATAGCCATTCTTGGTGATTCAAACACATGGTTGGGAGGAGACGAATGCGATAAGCCCAAAGGGTGGAACAAATGGTTTAAAGAAACATTGAAACCAGCAAGTTGTAAAAGCTACGCACGGAGTGGCGCAACGTGGACAAACACACTGAATACTATTAGAAATATCTCGGATTATTCAGAACGTTTGTCGGATAATAACGTTATTTACAATCAGATAGAACGCCTACACAATGCAGTTGAAACAGGAGTTCAATCTGTACCAGACATCGTTATCATTGCTGCTGGCACAAACGATGCGTGGTTTCAAGCCAAACGCCCACAAGCATTTGCAGAAACAAACAAAGAAGTGTTTGCTATTTCGGAAACAGACTTGTTGCAACGCAAACCGTCTGAGGTGCTTTCAGTGGCAGCTTCGGTTAGATATTCTTGTTTGTTAGTAAAAAAATATTTCCCAAAGTCGGTCATTATCTTGCTAACACCTATGCAAACCACGGCAACAAGTTTGCAGAACATTACAAAGACGGGCAACATTATTGAGGAATGTGCCAGAAAAATGAATGTATTGGTTATCAGACAAGACAAAATAAGTTGTGTGAAACGTTCCATAGAGTTGCGCCGAAAAACATATACTGTAGATGGTACACACACAAATAGTAAAGGAGCGCATAAAAATGGAGTTATGCTCGCTCAGGAAATAAAAAAAATCATACCTTAAAATAGAAAAAATAGAAAATGGTATTCTCTGATTTATTTTTCTTATTCGTATTTATTCCACTTTTTGCATTGTGCTATTTAATAGCATCATTGATAGAAAAGCCACGCGAAGACTCTGACAAAATAGAATCTTTTGCCTTTAGAAATTCGATATTGGTAGTGTTCTCGCTCATTTTTTATGCATGGGGCGAGCCTGTTTACGTTTTTTTGATGATAGGTAGCGTATTTGTCAATTACTTAATTGGACTATTAATTCATCGCAATGAGAACGGAAAACGAAAAGCTGCACTCGCTTTTGGCGTAACTTTCAACTTAATTCTGCTCGGAACATTCAAGTATTTAGGCTTTTTTGCAGCCCAATTTTTGTCAATAGGCATTCAGTTTGATGTGCCTTCAATAGCTTTACCAATTGGAATTAGCTTTTATACGTTCCAAACACTGTCTTATCTTGTTGATGTTTACCGCCAAGAAGCACCTGTACAGAAAAGGTTTTTAAACCTACTTTTGTACATTTCGATGTTTCCACAACTCATTGCTGGTCCTATTGTGCGATACGATACTGTGGCAAGAGAAATTACAAATCGTAAGGTTTCAAGCACCGATGTTTCGGAAGGATTATTCCGTTTTCTTATTGGATTGGGTAAAAAAGTGATTCTTGCCAATCAGTTTTCAGAAATAGCCAATCAGTTTTTGGTGTCAGGCTTGCCCAATTTGTCTACTTCGGGAGCATGGATAGGCATATTTGCCTTTACTTTCCAAATCTATTACGACTTCTCTGGCTACTCGGATATGGCTATTGGCATTGGACGTTGTTTAGGTTTCCACTTTAATGAGAACTTTAACCACCCGTATTGCTGCAATTCTATAACCGATTTCTGGCGACGTTGGCACATTTCTTTGGGAAGTTTCTTTCGCGATTATGTCTATATTCCGTTAGGAGGGAACAGAAAACATCAAGCATTCAACATTCTTTTTGTGTGGACACTTACAGGAATGTGGCATGGAGCAAGTTGGAATTTCATTATTTGGGGACTCTATTTCGGCATTATTATCTCGATAGAGAAGTTCACTATATTGCGTTTGAAAAGTAAAATCTTTGCTCCTTTCTTGCATCTTTACAGCCTTTTGTTAGTTGTAATAGGTTGGGGCATATTCTATTTCGATGACTTTTCAAAAATGCAACACTTCTTTAATGCTTTCTTCGGGAATGTTCCAAATGGTATAGACTTTCTTACTACAACGGCATTAACCGATAACTTTTGGCTTTGGGCTGCTGCTATTCTCTTTGCCATGCCAATAAGAAGAATCATTGCTTCGCTTTTCGATAGATTTTTGGGTAGATTCCAATTTGTACACGGCACATTGCTTTTCACAACTCGTTTGGTTATCAGCATTTGCCTATTAATTTTGAGCGTTGCACTACTCGTTGGTGCAACCAATAACGCTTTCATTTATACTCGTTTTTAAGAAAAATGATGAAACAAAAAAAGATATTTCTCACTGCTTTATTAAGTGTTTTAACTGCCTTTGCATGGGCGCAAGATGCAGAACAACCTGCACGCCGCACCAATAGAGGCATTATCGTTGTTCCAAACGGAGCGCAAACCAGAGCATTTGAACCTTTTTCGGGACAAACGGAAAACGGAATTAAGTATGCAGAATCCGTAAATGCGTTTGCAAAAGCATTTGAAGGACAAGCTAAAGTCTACATCATGACGATTCCAAATGCCGTAGCTTTTTATTGTCCACAAAGTGTATCAGAATGGACAAAAGACGAAAAGCAAGGGGTAGATAATATTTATCATCATCTTTCGGAAGAAGTAATACAAGTTGATGTTTACGGTGCTCTGCTCCCACATGTCGAAAAACCGATTTATCTTAGAACAGACCACCATTGGGCACCATTGGGAGCATACTATGCAACAGAGGCTTTTGCACAAAAAGCCAACGTAACGTATAGAAATTTAAATGAATATGAACCTCGAACACTCTCTAATTTTGTTGGTACAATGTATAAATTCTCGGGCGATATAGCAGTAAAAAATGCTCCAGAAGATTTTGTTTACTATGTTCCAAAAGACTCTAATTACTCAGCAACCTTTATAAAATATCAAATGAAAGGTAGGAACGTAATCGGTGAAAGTAAACCTACACCCGACCATTTCTTTTATTCTTATAAAAATGGGAGCTCATTAGCCTACATGACTTTTATGGGGGGAGATGCACGAACCGTAAGTATCAAAACAAATACAAAGAATGGAAGACACTTAATGATACTAAAAGATAGTTACGGAAATGCCATTCCAGGTTATCTTTTTGGCTCATTTGAAGAAATTCATGTAGTAGATTTTAGATATTTCCACCATAGTATCAAGGATTTTGTTATACAAAATAAAATTACGGATATTCTCTTTGCAAATAATTTGATACACGCTTATTCACCTTCAACAGCAGCAGCCTACCAAAAATTGCTCGTAAGAAATGATTAATTTTTAGCCTAAAATTGAAGCAAACATAATGAAAACTCATAAAATATATTTGGTTGTAATCGCAATAATATTGCTTGCAATTACAATTGTCTTCAACTTTTTTCCTCGCACACGTATTTCGATTTTAGAAAAACGTGAACTAAAAAAATTCCCAACATTCTCGTTTGAAAGTCTGTGGTCGGGTAATTTCACAAAAGAAGTTACTGCATGGTTCAGCGATAGCGAGCCTTATCGCGACGAAATTATGGCACTTAGTATGGAAGTAAAAGGAAAAATGCGTTTGGCAACAACCGAAAATCAAGTTACATTCCATGCCTCTAAAGACGGAATGCAACAAGATAATTCGCCAAAAGGCGACCGCAATATCACTGAATATAACAACGAAGTTACAGCCGATGAAAACGCAAAAATAGCCAATGCTGGTATCATCGTGGTTGGAAACGGACCAAAAGTGCGTGCATTAATGGCGTTTGGTGGGTCGGCAACAGGCGGTGTTAGCTATGTAGAGGCAGCCAATAAATATAAAGAAATCTTTGGAAATAAGGTAAATGTATATTGTATGGTCATTCCAACTGCCGTAGAATATTACTGTCCCGAACAGGTTAAGAAAGCAAGCAATAGCGAACGTGCCACAATTCAAAACATGTACACGCATTTGCGCCCTGATATTTACGCCGTTGATGCTTACACAGCTTTAGGACGCCATGCCAAAGAAGACATTTTCTTAAGAACCGACCACCATTGGGCACCTTTAGGAGCTTATTATGCGGCAGAAGCATTCTGCAAAATGGCTAAAGTGCCTTTCAAATCATTAAAAAGTTACCAAAGAAAGGTGGTAAAAGGATACATCGGAAGTATGTACGCTTACTCAAAAGACATAGCAATAAAAAATGCCCCAGAGGACTTTGTCTACTACGAACCCCAAGGAATAAAATACCAAACAACGTACATTGATTATACGATTAATAAAGATTACAAAACAACAGGCATTGGAAAGCCACGTCAAGGTCCCTTCTTCTATCATTATAAAGATGGAAGTGCAGGCGCATATTGTACATTCATGGGAGGCGATACACGCTTGACAGTTGTAAGAACTGGCAATAAAAATAAACGCCGACTCATCATTTTGAAAGACAGTTTCGGCAATGCTTTACCAGGTTTCTTATTCTATTCCTTTGAGGAAATTCATGTTATAGATTCAAGATATTTCACAGATAACATGAAAAAGTATGTAGCAAAAAATAAAATTACAGATATTCTTTTTGCTAATAATATTTTTAAAGCCTATTCAAAACACACCTACGAGGCATTTTTACGTTTCCTTTCGCAACCTGACGGTACACTAAGGGGAAAGGAAACAAAGGCTACAAAGCAAGAAGACAATACTAAAAATAAGGAGAAAGCAGAGAAAATAAAGGCTGAAAGAAAATCGGTTGAAAAGAAAGAAATGCCCAAACAGCACGAAACGCAGCCGCAAAAGCCAAAACAACCTTCAGCAAATGAAGAAAAAAGAAACAAGTCTACTCAGAATAATAGCGAAGAACGTTTAAATTAAGACCAATTTTGACTTCTTTTCGTTAATTTACCTCACATCATAATAAAAAGTTTTTCATAACAAACCAACCCTTAAAAAGTTTTTTATATCTAACAATTCGATATATAAAATACTTTTTAAGGGTTGATTCGTTTCGTTTTTTCAATTTAAGTTGCTACTGCATTCCCGCTCAACTTGCTCAAAATATTTTTCTTACAAGCGTGTTTTCTCTTGATTACCAGCACCCTTGCCCTTATATTTCGATTTGGTTGTGTTGAATTTATAGCGCACAGTGCATTCAACGCCTCGTGTGTTTACATCACGTTCTTGATGTGCAACGTTGAGTTCGCTGTACATATCGAACCACGTTTTGCGTGCTGAGTTGAAAATATCGCTTACCGTAAGGCGCAATTCCCATTGTTTGCCAATATTTTTCATTGCTCCAGCATTGATTTGCCATGTTTGTCCAATTCTAATATTTTCGCCATCGCCTTTGCCACGCCAACTAAAATCGGCAGTGAGCATACAGCTTGATGAAAGTTGGTAGATGTTATTCATGCGAATAATTCCCATTGGGTGATTTAAATGCTTGATACTGCCACGGAAATCTATCTTGTTGAAAGGGGCAGCAATGCCTAAAACCAAAGTTGGATAATAGCGTTTGAACTGTGGAGAAAGCTGAATCATAGCTTGTAATTCGCCCATTCTGTATTTAGAATTCATCTTTTTATACAAAGTAGCATTAGGGTCGCCCTCGTATTGCATAGCCGAAGTTATGATTTTGTCTTTTGTAGACGAATAGCCGAGTATTAAAGTTGCCCAATTATAACGGAGGATTGCAGAAATATTGTCGATATAAGAAGGACGGAGCAATGGGTTTCCACTTTCGTAAAGATAGCGATTTATGTAGGCAACAGTGCTACTTAACTGTGAATAGAACGGACGGAAATATTTTTTTGAATAGCTCAATTGCATCATTACTTTGCCAAAGTTTGTGGTAACCAATGCCGTTGGGAAAAGTTTATCATAGATGCGCGATTGTTCTTCTACCTTTTTCCCAAAGCGGAAATACTCACTATTGATGTGTTCATAGCGTAACCCTAACTGAACCATAACTTTTCCTAAACGTTGCATGGTTTCTGCATAAACGCTTGCACTACTTTCTTTTACAAAAGGATTGTCGTTATTAAGCAAACCACCTAAGGCAATAAAGTTTTCTTCACGGCGACTGTTTAAAAGTTCAGTACCGAAGTTTAATTGTCCTCGCCAAAAAGGTTTTGACAAATGGAGTTCGCCAGCAAGCATACGAGAGTTTACTTTGGTTTCGGTAGTAATATTGCGTTTTCCGCCATTCTTAATAATTTCATCAGATACATTGTCCGAATTGCTCTTCTTCCATAATGTATTGAAAGTGGCATTGAGCGACCATTTTCCAAACTGACCTGAATAATAAGCATCTACGAGGTGGCTTGTTGAAAAGCCTTTGCTATAATGCTCCATAGCACTTTCTTCGTTCAAAACATCATTTACAAAAGAATTAGCATGAAGCGTAGTCCATTTTTTAGCTGGCGTGTGTGTTACTTTATAATATAAGCCCAAAGAATGTTCAGGCGAAAAGGTGTAGGCAAAACCTATTTTTCCGTCATAAAGTTGTTGTCGTCCACGTTGCGAAATATCAAAGTTTTGATGTAAAGTTGATGAAAGCCATGCGGTATCGTCGTTACTGTTCAATCCTCTTTGGCGATTATTGGCATATTCTAAGTTGGCAAAAATATCAAGTTTGTTCAATCGGTAGTTCATGTTTACTTGTTCTGAACCATAAACATAATCAAGATAACCTACCTTTGTATTACTATCGAAAGAGAAACCAGCCCCTTGTTCACGCTCAGTAACAATGCGAATTATTGCTTTTACAGAAGCATCGTAGCGTGCACCGGGATTCATTACAACCTCAATTTTCTTGATTTTGTCAGATTTCAATTGGTCTAACAACTGTCCATCGTAAACCTTTCGCCCATTGATATAATAAATAGGTGTGCCTCTTCCTAGCACTTCAATACTACCCATGTTGTTCAAGACCCCTGGTAATCGCCCTAATACATCTTTGGCAGTACCAAGTTTTTCAAATAGACTGCCCTTTATATTTGTAACCAACGCATCGCCTTCAAGGTGTGTAACAGGTTTAACCGATTGTACTACAACCTCGTCCATTTGCACAGCGTTGGGAGTTAAAACGATTGTAAGTGGGGTGTTTGTTTCGCCTTTAACCATTTTCGAATCGTAGCCCATGTGTGAAACTTTCAGCAATCCTTTTGTTGGCGCATTCAAGTCGAACACTCCGTCTACGTTTGCAACAATACCTGTTATAAAACTCGAATCCTTTTCGTTAAGCAATGCGATGTTCGCAAAAGAAATGGCTTTGCCTTTATCGTCCATCACCTTTCCTTGGTAATGTTCTTGCGCCTTTACACTCAACGCAATAAAGGAAATCAGCACACTAAATAATAGCTTTTTCATTATTTGTAGTCTTTGTTCGAAATGCAAAGGTAAAGATGTTTTTGTAAAATAAATACTATTTCTGTTTTTTTTTCTTAATTTTTGTTTCAGAAGTTCCTCCTATGTGGGAATTACAATATTCTGTCGTTTCAAAAAGAGCCTATTTTGAGCCTCAAAATAGGCACTTTTGCACTTCAAAATAGGCACTTTTGAAAAAAATACCAGTTTATTCCTTTGCCAACCAATGCTTTTTGCGTAACAATAGCATCAAAAATAGAAACATTTTGACTATAGAATGACAAACAAAGCATCTTGGTCTTTCACCTTATTTCTATATAAGCATGTTGGCAAAATGCTTAATCTGCATTTTTTTGCTTTTAATTTGCTAATTATCAGAAAAATATTCTTACCTTTGCACACCGATTATGGACTTGGACAACCTTAAAATAGATTTGAAAGGTCTAAGCGATGGGCTAAATAGCTTCGCATTCGACCTTGATGACGCTTACTTTAAGGCGATTGACGCTCCTGAAGTGAGTCGTGGTAGCGTGCATGTTGAATTAGATATTGTGCGCCATACCGATGATGATTTCACCCTAACTTTCAAAGAAAAAGGCGTGGTAATTGTGCCATGTGATATTTGTTTGGAAGATATGGAGCAAGAAATTGAGATGGAACAACAACTCAATGCTAAGTTTGGAAACGAAAACTCAGAGGAAGACGACCTTGTTACGGTGGCCGAGAACGAAGGAATGCTCGATGTTTCATGGTATGTCTACGAATTTATATTGCTCGCACTCCCTATCAAGCATGTGCATGCACCTGGAAAATGCAACCCTGCTATGATAAGAATGTTAGAAGAACACTCTGCTGCCCGAAGCGGTTCGGAAGGCGAGAAACCAATAGATTCGCGCTGGGAAGCTCTATTAAAATTAAAAAAATAAAAATAATAAAACGTTTAAACAATTATGGCACATCCTAAAAGAAGACAGTCAAAGACTCGTACACTTAAGAGAAGAACTCACGATAAGGCAGTAGCCCCAACATTGGCAGCATGTCCTAATTGCGGTGCTTACTATGTTTATCACACAGTTTGCCCAACTTGTGGATACTATCGTGGTAAAGTTGCTATCGTAAAAGAAACAGTAGAATAAGAAAAAGATGGAGAAAATAAATGCCATTATCTCTGGTATCGGAGGATACGTGCCTGATTATGTTCTTACCAATGAAGAACTTTCACGCATGGTTGATACCACTGATGAATGGATTATGGAACGTGTAGGCATCAAGGAACGCCGAATCTTAACAGAGGAGGGACTTGGTACCAGCTATATGGCTCGCAAAGCTGCAAAGCAACTCTTAGAGAAAACAGGTGTAGACCCAGATAGCATTGATGCGCTTATCGTTACAACAACTACTCCAGACTATAAGTTTCCTTCAACAGCATCAATCGTAATTGGTAAATTAGGATTGAAAAACGCTTTTGGATTCGACTTCTCAGCAGCTTGCTGTGGATTTCTTTATACGCTTGATGTGGCTGCCACAATGATACAAAGTGGACGTTACAAGCGTATCATCGTGATTGCGGCAGATAAAATGTCGTCAATAGTAGATTACACTGATAGACAAACTTGTGTACTTTTCGGCGATGGTGCTGCTGCAGTACTCGTAGAGGCTACAACGGAAGAGAATGTTGGTGTTCAAAATTCATTCCTTAGAACAGACGGAAAAGGATTGCCTTTCTTGCACATGAAGGCAGGTGGCTCGGTTTGTCCACCATCTCAATTCACAGTAGACCGTCGCTTGCACTATCTTTATCAAGAAGGTCGTACAGTGTTTAAATATGCGGTTACAAGCATGAGCAACGATGTTCAAGAAATAATGAAGATGAATAACCTACAAGCAGACGATGTTAACTGGGTTGTTCCACACGAAGCGAACCTCAGAATTATTGAAGCTGTTGCCAGAAGAGCCAATGTTTCATTGGAAAAAGTGATTATCAATATTCAGCATTATGGTAACACCAGTGCTGCAACCATACCACTTGCACTTTGGGACGAGGAAGCTAAACTGAAGAAAGGCGATAATGTTATCTTTACGGCTTTTGGTGCTGGATTTGTTCATGGTGCTTCTTATTACAAGTGGGCATACGACGGAGCAGCTGCTGTAGCAAAAAAATAATACGAAGAACGTAAAATAAGAATTAACGCATCTTTCTTTGTGCGCAAAGATTGATGCGTTTTTTTATCAAAGCAAATGCATAAAGCAGGATTTGTAAACATAGTAGGCAACCCAAACGTGGGAAAGAGTACGCTGATGAATCAACTCGTTGGCGAGAAAATTAGTATTGCAACTTTTAAAGCGCAGACTACTCGCCACAGAATTATGGGCATTGTGAATACGGAAGATATGCAAATCGTATTCTCAGATACACCAGGTGTACTGAAACCGAACTATAAAATGCAAGAAATGATGTTGCATTTTTCAGAATCTGCCCTTGCTGATGCTGATATTCTTCTCTATGTTACTGACGTAATTGAGAAGCCTGAAAAGAATAGCGAGTTCCTTGAAAAGGTGGCAAAGATGGATATTCCTGTCATTTTGCTCATCAATAAAATAGACGAAAGCGACCAAAAAACGGTTGTAGAACTTGTTGAAAAGTGGCACACCCTATTGCCTAAAGCTGAAATTCTGCCTCTTTCGGCAAAGAATAAGTTTGGTACTGATGCGTTGATGCACCGTATTCAAGAATTATTGCCCGAAAGTCCTGCTTATTTCGATAAGGACCAATTGACCGATAAGCCTGCTAAATTTTTCGTAACAGAGATTATTCGTGAGAAAATCTTGCGTTATTACGACAAAGAAGTGCCTTATTCGGTTGAAGTAGTGGTAGAACGATTCAAAGAAGACGAGAAGAAAATCCATATCAATGCGATAATTTATGTAGAACGTGATAGCCAAAAAGGCATCATTATCGGTCATCAAGGACAAGCATTGAAGAAGGTTTCGACTGAAGCACGCAAGAGTTTAGAGAAGTTTTTTGATAAGAAAATATACTTGGAAACCTTTGTAAAGGTGGACAAAGATTGGCGTAACTCGCAAAAAGAGTTAAGCAATTTCGGTTACAATCCTGAATAAAAAAGGAGAATAGAGCATTTTTCGCTTTTCTATTCTTTGGAAAATGTAGCTAAAAAAAAGAGATTTACAATGCCCTGACTGTATGTAGGGCAAACTCTCGCACGTTGCGAGGGCTGGAGACGTGGTCATCTTCGGCAAATATTCATAAGGTGCAGACCTCACCTTACCCCCTAACGATATTTCTTATAAGGGGAAAGACCATCAATAAATGGCAAATTTAGTAGCAATAGTAGGCCGTCCAAATGTGGGAAAGTCTACGCTTTTTAATCGTTTAACCCAAAGTCGTCGCGCCATTGTGAGCGATACGGCTGGTACAACACGCGACCGCCAATATGGAAAATGCCAATGGAACGGTCGTGAATTTTCTATTGTTGACACTGGAGGTTGGGTTGTTAATTCTGATGACATCTTCGAAGATGCTATCCGCAAGCAAGTTTTGGTTGCTACGGAAGAGGCAGACTTTGTGTTATTCTTGGTAGACAATGAAACAGGAATAACCGATTGGGACGAAGATGTAGCGCAAATTCTTCGCCGAAGTAAACTCCCTGTGATTTTAGTAGCCAACAAAGTGGACAACAGCGGAGAATATTATATGTCGGCAGAGTTCTATCGTTTAGGACTTGGCGACCCTGTTTGCATTAGCGCACAGACAGGTAGCGGTACGGGAGACTTGCTCGACTTGCTTTTGGAACGCATGAAAGACCTTCCAGATGAAAACATTGAGGAGGAAATACCACGCTTTGCAGTTGTTGGTCGCCCTAATGCTGGCAAGTCAAGTCTTATCAATGCGTTCATCGGAGAGGATAGAAACATCGTTACAGAAATAGCAGGAACCACCCGAGATAGCATTTATACACGTTACAATAAGTTCGGTTTCGACTTCTATTTGGTTGATACTGCGGGTATTCGTCGTAAGAATAAAGTAACAGAAGACCTTGAATTTTACTCTGTTATGCGCTCTATTCGTAGCATTGAGAACTCAGATGTTTGTATTTTGATGATTGATGCGACTCGTGGAATAGAGGCGCAGGATATGAATATCTTCCAATTGATTCAGCGAAACAACAAAAGTTTGGTTGTCGTTGTTAATAAATGGGACCTTGTTGAAGACAAAGACCAAAAGGTTATCAAGACCTTTGAAAATGCAATTCGTGAGCGTATGGCTCCGTTTGTAGACTTCCCAATTATCTTTGCATCAGCTTTGACCAAGCAACGTATATTCAAAATCCTTGATGTAGCTAAGCAAGTTTACTTGAATAGAAACATTCACATTGGTACAACCAAACTCAATGAAGTGTTGTTACCTATCATTGAGGAGACGCCACCACCATCGGTTAAAGGTAAATACATTAAGATTAAGTATTGCTCGCAACTGCCTAATACGCAAATTCCTTCTTTTGTTTTCTATGCAAACTTACCGCAATACGTTCGTGAAGCCTACCGCCGATTCTTGGAAAACAAGATTCGTAGCCATTGGAACCTGAATGGTTGCCCTATCAATGTGTTTATTCGTCAGAAATAAAACTTGGAGTTGAAATGAAACGATTACTTTTTTGTTTGTTCATTGTTGCGCTTTCGTTCACAGCATGCAGTAAAAAGGAGGAAATAGACCATGGTGCTATTGCTGCTCAAGCTGCTAAAGTGTATTATGAAAACCTTATAAATGGAAAGTACGACCAATTCTTAGATGGTATGAATCTGCCCAAGAAACTGCCAGAAAGCTACAAAAAGCAGATGATAACCAACTTTAAAGTCTTCTCGGAAAAGCAAGTTGAGGCACGAAAAGGCATCACGAAAGTAACTATTAACAGTGCTCAATTCTTTCCGAAAGATAGTACGGCGAGTGTTTTTCTCCTCCTCCATTATGGCGATAGCACTACCGAACAAGTGGTTGTTCCGATGGTAAAAAAGAATCGTTTGTGGTATATGCGATAAAGAACGAACATAAAATGCAACATAAAAGAGCATAAAATAAAGTAACAACGAGCATGAACCGTAACAACAAGGAATATGCTATGTAATAAAAATGCCGCCCTTCAAGACGCAGGACGGCATTTTTTGTATCTATTATCTACGGCTTTATTATCCGTTATGGTTTTCCTCATTCTCCACTTCCTTTACTTTCTTGAATAAATCGGAAGCAAATACGAGGTCGTTTAATTTCTTATTTTTTGCTGTCATTACCGAAGCTTTGTTGCCTTGCCACTCTGCTTTGCCGTCAGCAATAAAGACAATGTTCTCGCCAATGCCCATTACCGAGTTCATATCGTGCGTGTTGATAATGGTTGTCATATTGTATTCGTGCGTAATTTCGGTAATCAATTGGTCGATAACCAACGAAGTTTTAGGGTCAAGACCAGAGTTTGGTTCGTCGCAAAACAAATATTTAGGGTTCATAACGATGGCTCTTGCAATGGCAACACGCTTTTGCATACCGCCAGATATTTCCCCTGGATATTTATCTTCCGCCCCTGTCAGGTTCACACGGTCAATACACTTTTGTGCTTGTTGGTCTCTTTCTTTTTGGGATAGGCTTGAAAACATATCAAGTGGAAACCTTACGTTCTCAAATACCGTTTGTGAGTCGAACAAAGCTGCTCCTTGGAAAATCATACCCATTTCTCTGCGCATGAATATCTTTTCCTTTTTCTTCATTTTCACAAAGTTTCGCTCATCGTATAGTACCTCTCCACTCGTAGGGTCTAACAATCCCACAAGACACTGCATGAGTACAGTCTTACCAGCACCACTTTGTCCAATGATAAGGTTGGTTTTTCCGCCCTCAAACACCGTATTAATGTTTTTGAGAACCTCCTTTTCGCCAAACGATTTATATAAGTTTTTTACCTCTATCATAATGTTTTTCTTTACTTTGTTACTGATTTTTAGCTAAGTAGTTGGGTTAAGAATACGTCGCTGAACAAGATAAGTACGCTTGAACTTACCACTGCATCGGTAGAAGATTTACCAACATCGAACGAACCGCCCTTAACGGTGTAGCCAAAGTAGGAAGAAACGCTGGCAATGATGAATGCAAAGAACAAACTTTTCATGATGCTCATGTACATAAACCATGAGTTAAAACTGTGTTGAATCCCCGATGTTAAATCGACAGGGGTAATGATGTGCGCAAAATAAGCCGTTGCATAGGCTCCAACAATGCCCATTGCTGCTGAAAAGATGACCAAGAACGGCATGATAGTAATGAGTCCTGCAATCTTTGGCAAGATTAAATAGCTTGCAGAATTGATACCCATAATTTCTAAGGCATCTATTTGCTGGGTTACACGCATGGTTCCTAATTCCGAAGCAATGTTAGAACCAACTTTTCCCGCCAAGATAAGGCACATGATACTTGATGAAAATTCGAGCAACATGATTTCTCTTGTAACATAACCCGATACCCAAAGTGGCATCCAAGGGCTTTGTACGTTCAATTTTATCTGTATGCAAATAACTGCTCCGATGAAAAAAGATATAAGCAAAACGATGCCAATAGAATCAACACCCAGTTGCGACATTTCTTTAACGTATTGTTTTAGGAACATGCGGAAACGTTCTGGACGACTGAAAGTGCGCCCCATTAGAAGTAAATATTTGCCGAAGTTTGTCAGCCAATTAATGATAAGCATGCTTTGTTAATTTATGAATATGGTACAAAAGTAACCAAATTCCGCTAAAAATCTGCAATATCTACCATAGTTTTATTTATTCTCAACGTTATTAGCATTTATTTTACTACTTTTGCATGTAAGAAATGAAATTGCAAATGCTCGACACTGAAAATATTATCATTCCTGCTGAAGAAGAAAAAAGCAGTATTCTTCGCACAGAAGGTCTTGTGAAACGTTACGGAAAGCGCACTGTGGCAAACGGTGTGAGTATCAATGTGCGTCAAGGAGAGATTGTTGGCTTGTTAGGACCAAATGGTGCAGGTAAGACAACGTCGTTCTATATGACCACAGGATTGGTTATCCCCAATGAAGGTCATGTTTATATTGATGACCAAGAGATTACGAATTACCCTGTTTACAAGCGTGCGAAGGCTGGTATTGGCTATCTTCCGCAAGAAGCAAGCGTATTTCGTAAGATGAGTGTTGAGGACAATATCATGAGCGTTTTAGAGATGACGAAACTCACAAAGGAGCAGCGTATTGAGAAAATGGAAAGTCTTATCAAGGAATTTCGTTTAGAGAAAGTGCGCAAAAACCTTGGCGACCGCCTTTCGGGAGGTGAGCGTCGTCGTTGCGAAATAGCTCGTTGTTTGGCAATCGACCCAAAGTTTATCATGCTCGATGAACCTTTTGCGGGTGTAGACCCTATTGCAGTGGAGGACATTCAGCACATTGTTTGGCGATTAAAGTTTCGCAATATTGGTATTCTTATTACTGACCACAATGTACACGAAACGCTAAATATTACCGACCGTGCTTATCTTTTGTTTGAAGGGCAAATTCTTTTTAAAGGAACACCAGAGGAATTGGCTGCCAACAAGATAGTAAAGGAAAAGTATTTGGGTACAGACTTTGTCTTGCAAAAGAAAGATTTTCAATTGTTAGACGAACGCAAACGAGCAAAAGATGCAGCTTTAGAACAAGAATAAATAGCTAAAAAGTTTTTCTAAAGACAGTAAAATCATAAAAACAAAATATAAATGGCAACAGTAGACGACAAGAAGATTATCTTCTCAATGGTGGGCGTGTCAAAGATTATCCCACAAAATCAAAAGCAAATTCTGAAGAACATTTACCTCTCGTTCTTCTATGGTGCCAAGATAGGTATCATCGGTTTAAATGGTGCGGGTAAATCAACTTTGATGAAAATTATTGCTGGTATTGAACAGCCTACATCGGGCGAAGTGGTATTTAGTCCTGGTTATTCTGTAGGCTATCTGCCTCAAGACCCGCCACTAAACGAAGAAAAAACCGTAAAGGAAAACGTGCAAGAAGGTGTTCAACACGTTTACGACGCATTGCGCGAATACGATGAAATCAATGTGAAATTCGGCTTGGAGGAATATTATGGCGACCCAGACAAGATGGATAAGCTCATGCAACGCCAAGCTGAAGTACAAGATGTTATTGATGCTACCGATGCGTGGAATATGGATTCTAAACTTGACCGTGCCATGGCTGCCTTGCGTTGTCCTAATGGCGACCTGCCTGTAACCAATCTTTCGGGTGGTGAACGTCGTCGTGTGGCTCTTTGTCGCCTATTGTTGCAAAAGCCAGATGTGCTTCTTTTGGACGAACCTACCAACCACTTAGATGCTGAAAGTATTGATTGGTTGGAGCAACATTTGCAACAATACGAGGGTACAGTCATCGCTGTTACCCACGACCGCTACTTCCTTGACGATGTGAGCGAGTGGATTTTGGAACTCGACCGTGGCGAAGGAATCCCATGGAAGGGTAACTATTCTTCATGGCTCGACCAAAAAACAAAACGCATGGAGCAAGAAGAAAAGACCGCTTCTAAGCGCAGAAAGACACTTGAACGTGAGTTGGAGTGGGTTCGACTTGCACCAAAAGCACGTCAGGCAAAGGGTAAGGCTCGTTTGAACTCATACGAACAAATGTTGAATCAAGAGCAAAAAGACCGTGAAGAGAAACTCGAAATCTTTATTCCAAATGGTCCTCGCTTGGGTAATAAGGTTATTGAGGCGCAACATGTGCAGAAGGCTTTCGGTGAAAAAGTATTGTTCTCCGACCTCAACTTCATGCTTCCACCTAACGGAATCGTAGGTGTTATCGGTCCAAATGGTGCTGGTAAAACAACACTCTTCCGTCTTATCATGGGCTTGGAAACCGCTGACGGTGGCAATTTTGAAGTAGGCGAAACCGTAAAATTGGCGTATGTAGACCAACAACATAAAGATATTGACCCTAAAAAGTCGGTTTACGATGTGATAGCACAAGGCAACGAAACCATCAGAATGGGCGGTCGCGACATAAACGCGCGTGCTTACATTTCACGTTTCAACTTCTCTGGCACCGACCAAAGCAAACTTTGTGGCGTGCTTTCAGGTGGTGAACGCAACCGTTTGCAGTTGGCTTTGGCTTTAAAACAAGAAGGTAATGTGCTTCTTTTGGACGAACCTACCAACGATATTGACGTAAACACATTGCGAGCATTGGAAGAAGGTTTGGAAACCTTTGCTGGTTGTGCTGTTGTCATCAGCCACGACCGCTGGTTCTTAGACCGTATTTGTACCCATATACTTGCTTTTGAAGGCAATGGCGAGGTGTTCTTCTTCGAAGGAACCTACTCTGAATACGAAATCAACAAGGCTCGCCGATTGGGCAATGAAGAAATAAAGAAAGGTCGTTACCGCAAATTGATGGAAGATTAAACCCTATTTATTCGGGGAATAAATACAGCAAAAATAAATCGAACACGGCACATCGAAAGAAATTCGGTGTGCCGTATTTTGTTTAATCGAGGTTTACTAAAATTCCATTGTTATGGTTTAGTAGAAAAAATGTAGGATTTGTATTTCTATATTTTGCCTATTTGGACTGCTTGTAGTAGCCTTGTAGGGGCGGAATTTATTCCGTTCCTCATAACTAAAAAATGATTTTTAAATTAGTAGTAACATGATAAAAGCTTATGAGGAACGGAATAAATTCCGCCCCTACAAATTTCCATTACTTCGCAAGCCCATTTCCTAATACAAAAAATAAATTATTTTCGTCTAACTGAGCTTGTAGAAAATATTCCCAACCTTTTTTCTTCTAAGTCTTCATTATTTGTTTGAAATCGTAAAGTGCCTATTTTTTACTTCAAAACAATAGGTTTTAGCGTGCAAAACAATAGGTTTTAATTTTATTCTATGTTTAATAGCGCCATCAACTCTCCTTGATAACGCCATCAAAATCGTTTCATGGACTATCAAAATGAAGTTACCCAAAATGTACACTTGATGAAGCGAAAAATTTTGCAGTTTTCTTTTCATTGTTTTATGGTGGAGATGAAAAGTAAAACTTTGTTTTTATTTTAACAGTGTAACAATACAAAATTATAGTGTTCGTATAAGAATACTTAAAAATTGCAATGTGTGGTTTGCAATACCATTACACAATGAGGAAAATGTGTGCAAAGTGTAAAAAAATATAATAAAAACATGATAAAATACTTGGTGGAAAGTAATAAAATACCTAATTTTGGCAACAATAAACCTAAAATATTAAATATTTTCCTTTCATGAAAACAGATTTTGAAATAGCCCACGAGGCAAAGCTCGAACTCATTGAGCGCATAGCAGAAAAAGCGAATATTCCAGTAAAAGAACTCGAACCATACGGAAAGTATATCGCTAAAGTGCCTTATCGACTCATTGATGATGAGAAAGTGAAGAAATCAAAATTAATACTCGTTACCGCTATCACACCAACAAAGGCGGGTATTGGTAAAACAACAGTTAGTGTAGGCTTGGCACTCGGTATGAATCGCATCGGAAAGAATGCTATTCCTGCCCTTCGTGAACCTTCATTGGGGCCATGCTTCGGTATGAAGGGTGGTGCTGCTGGCGGTGGTTACGCACAGGTGTTGCCAATGGAAAAAATAAACCTCCATTTCACAGGCGACTTCCATGCCATTACTTCTGCTAATAATATGATTGCAGCCCTTTTGGATAACTATATTTACCAACACCAAGACGAAGGCTTTGCCATGAAAGAAATATGGTGGCGTCGTGTCTTAGACGTGAACGACCGTAATTTGCGTACAATTATTACAGGTTTGGGTGGTAAAACAGACGGATTGCTAACCGAAGGCGGTTTCGATATTACCCCTGCATCGGAAATTATGGCTATCCTTTGTTTAGCAACCGATGAAGAAGACTTGCACCGTCGCCTTGATAATATCATTCTTGGTATCACTATTGAAGGCAAACCGCTTTACTTGCGTGAACTCAACGTAACGGGTTCTATCGTAGCTCTTTTACATGAAGCTATCAATCCGAACCTTGTTCAAACAATAGAAAATACACCTGCTATCATTCATGGTGGACCATTTGCCAATATTGCGCATGGTTGTAACAGTATTTTAGCTACGAAAATGGCAATGAATGCAGCTGATTATTGTATTACAGAAGCTGGTTTCGGAGCTGACCTTGGTGCTGAAAAGTTCCTTGATATCAAGTGTCGCAAGGCTGGTATTTCACCAGTTTTGACCGTTCTTGTAGCTACTGCACAAGCGTTGAAGATGCACGGCGGTATTGATGTAGCCGAAATTAGCAAACCAAACGTTGAGGGTTTGAAAGCTGGTTTATGCAATTTGGACAAACATATTGCCAACTTGAAATCTTTTGGACAGACAATTGTGGTTTGTTTGAATCGCTTTGCTACCGATACAGACGAAGAATTGGCTATCGTTAAGGAACATTGCGAAGCACAAGGCGTAGGCTTTGCTATCAATACAGCCTTTGGTGAAGGTGGTAAGGGTGCTGAAGATTTGGCACGTTTGGTGGTTGAAACCATCGAAAAGAAACCATCTCAACCTTTGAAATATGTTTATGAAGAAACAGACGATATAGAAACAAAGGTTCAAAAAATAGCAAAGAATATTTACGGAGCAGATAGAGTGATATTGCGCCCAGCAGCTAAACGTGATTTGGCACGTATCAAAGAACTCGGTTTCGATAAATTCCCTGTATGTATTGCTAAGACCCAATACTCATTCTCGGAAGATGCAAAGGCATATGGTGTACCTACCGATTTCTCAATCACCATTCGCGATTTCGTCATCAATGCGGGTGCTGAAATGATTGTAGCCATTGCAGGTACCATTATGCGTATGCCAGGATTACCAAAAAGCCCACAAGCAGAACGCATTAACGTCGTAAATGGAGTAATAGAAGGCTTGTCATAAAGCATTATCCATAATTGCAAAGTCTCGGGGAAGTTTCTTTCTCGAGGCTTTTTTTGTTTATTAATTACAAAATTAGCTACCCATTGGCGGAATTAATTTGGCTATTATTCGGATAACTCATGTCATTTTGTTATCAGTTCACCAGATTTGAAGTAATAAAGCTGCTATATGATGTCATATTGTAAAAAAACATCTCATAAGAACCATTCCTTTTATCGTAAGCAAAGATTTTGTTAAGTCATACGAAGCATATAAACGAAATAAAATGGAGTTGAATATGGTCGTGGTGAGAAATCTAAAGTTTCAAGCAATGATACTTTGTAGGGGCGTGATTTATCACGTTCCTCTCAGCAAATTTTAGGGTGTTAGGAACGTGATAAATCACGCCCCTACAAAATACCATTACTTGCCAAACGTCAGCTATTGTACACTTTGAAAAAGAACATTATATTACGTCAAACTATGGTCATTTGTTTCCGAATTTTAAACAAGATTACCATTACGAACATTATTTTATGAGCATTTGCTTTCTTGTCAAATTCTTAAAAAACTTTTTTTTCTTATTATATATTGTGTAGTTAGGCAAAATTTGAGTACCTTTGCGCCTCGAAGTCTTTAGCGTAATTTAGTTTTACACGAAGGCGGATATACTTTTGATAAATAAATAATAAAATAATAAAACTTCAAAGATGAAAATTTCATTTGAAAATCCCGACAAAATCAATGGTCTTTTGACAATTGTTGTCGAAGAAGCTGATTACAAAGACGATGTTGAGAAGGCACTCAAAGACTATCGCAAGCGTGCCAATATGCCTGGTTTCCGTCCTGGACAAGTACCTATGGGCTTATTAAAGCGTCAAGTTGGTCCACAAATTAAAATGGATACTATCAACAAGTTCTTAGGTGAAAACCTTCAAAAGTATATCGTTGATAACAAAATCCACATGCTTGGACAACCAATGGCATCTGAAAAGCAAGAAGCAGTAGAATTGGAAAATCCTGCTCCTTACACATTTATGTTTGACATTGCAGTAGCTCCAGAATTCAATATCGAACTTACAAGTAAGGATTCAATTGAATACTACGATATTAAAGTAGACGATAAGCTCATCGACCAACAAGTAGAAATGTTCG
>OBRT01000113.1_pt1 | contig 28496 bp, 33 predicted proteins | sample 1494891 | NCBI WGS metagenome assembly OBRT01 (sample SAMEA3360688, study PRJEB22359) | human gut metagenome | biome: ENVO:urban biome; feature: ENVO:human-associated habitat; material: ENVO:feces | place: Bangladesh | collected 2011 | reverse complement strand
AAATTTCATTTCCGAAATTTGAAATTTCAAAATAATTTTTACATAAAATTACAGAAATTTCAGTTTTTTCGGCGCAGTATTTTATAGCATTCGATAAAATATTATCAAAAATATTTTTAAACTTAAACTCGTCCGTTTTTAACCAAACTTCACTTAAATCAGTATTCAAGCTAAGATTTTTTTCACCGAGCATTATACTGAAATATTTTATTCGCTCATTTAAAATTTCTTTAATATTAATATTTTCCAAAGTATTTTGTGTTGTTTTTAAATTTAAATTTACTAAATTCTCATAAAGATTTGAAAGTGTTTTGGCGGCTATTTTGATATTTGACAAATATTTTTCAGGATAATTTTCAAACATCTCAATACTCATTAAAATCACGCTGAGCGGAGTATTTATCTCGTGCGTTGTATCTTTTATAAAAGAATTTAATGAATTTATTTTTTCTATCAAAGGTCTAAAAGAAAGTTTAATGATAAAATATGAAACAATTAAAAAAAACAAAATGCTACATAAAAAAATAGTTACAATTTTACTTATAATTTCCAATTTTTCTTCACTGTATTCATTACTTCTAAGAAGCACAATATAATTATTTTTCATCTTATTGAAATGTAAATTTTCATATAAAAAAATTTCACCGTCATTTATAAAAAACTGTTCGCTATTTGGCATAAAATATTTAGCATGCTTGTGCTTTTTAAATTTTAAACTGTTTAAATCAAAATCAAAATCTTTTTTTATGAAATTTCGATTTGTTACATCAAAAATTAAAATTTTCGCATCATCAATTTTTTTAAAACTTAGAGTTGAAATTTCGTCAGATTTTGCCAAAACAGCGATTTGACCCATTATTGAAGTTAATTCTTTGCTGATATGAATTTTAAGTTTTTCATTTGAAGTTTTATAATAAAAATAACAAAAAAATGAAAGTAAAATTATACTCGTAAGCATATAAAGAGCAAAGATTGGAAGTCCATATTTTTTAAACGACATAGCTGTAACCGACCTTTGATATAGATACAATGTGTTTTCCGAAAATTTTTCGCAAATTTCTGATATAAACGCGAAGACTTAATTCGCTTGGCATTTCATCAATATCCCAAACTGCGCTATAAATTTCTTCTCTGCTTACACTTTTATTTTTTTTCTGTAAAAGAAGAGTCAGAAGAGTCATTTCCTTCTTTGATAAATTTACAGGCTCACCGTTTTTAAACAATCTTTTTTCATAAATATCAAAAGTAAGTCCATCGCACAGTTTTTCAATATGTGAGTTTTTGTGTGCAAAATTTCGTCTCAAAAGATTGTTTATGCGGAGTAAAAGTTCAGCCAATTCAAAAGGCTTTTTAAGATAATCGTCGCATCCTGATAAAAAACCCTTATTTAAATCATTTATATCATTTAATGAAGTTGTAAAAATACAAGGCGTATTTTTCCCGCTTTTACGAAGCTCGTCCAAAAGTTTGAAACCGTTTCCACCGATTATTTTGACATCGAATATCCATAAGTCAAAATTCTGTTCATAAGCCGAATCAAGCGCTTCATCATAGCTTTTAGTACTTTTTACTTCAAAATGATTTGCGACTAAAAAATCGCAAATCATCTCATTTAGCATATTTTCATCTTCTAAAACAAGAATTCTGTTCAAATTTTAACCTTACTTGAATTTTGGCATCTTTCTGCAATCATTCGTACGCGCACAATTGTTCATCATATCATTCATCATATCAAAATTACATCCGCAATTTTTATTGTTTTTCATATTTTTTGAAAAGCCTATATTTTCAAAAAATTCGGCTTTTTCACCTGGGCTGAGTTTTTCTATTTTATCACTCATCGCTTTATGAACTTCGCCTTTAAATTTAAAACGCTCTTCTGGTGTTTTTGAACTCATCTGTTCACACATTGCGCTACGCATTTTGAAAATAATTTTATTTTGTTCGCCAACTCGTTTGCGAAGCTCAAACATTGCATCGGCAAAAACTACAGGATCTTTTGTGTTTAAAGATTTTATAAGTTCATCACTGCTTTTTCCGCTGAAATCCGCAGCACAAAGCGAAGTCGCCAAAGCACATACTAAAATTAAAAAAGATTTTCTCATTTTTACTCCTTGTTTTTAAGTTTTAATGCATTTTATGAAAAATATGTGAAAAAAATGTTAATAAATTTTATCGTTCAAAAACAAGTGAATTAAACTGTTCTATAAAACTTAACGGATTTACGCTAATTCCGTTTATTGCTATACCGAAATGTAAATGAGGGCCTGTAACACGCCCGCTTTGCCCGCTAAGCCCGATGATTTGACCGCGATTTACACGCTCGTTCGGTTGCACTGAAATTTTACTTAGATGATAATATTGTGAAAAAATTCCACCACCATGATCTATGACTACAGAATTTCCTGCGTAATATCGATCTTTTGCAATTCGCACTATTCCGTCATTTGAAGCAATTATTTCGGTTCCTGTAACGGCTCTGTAATCGATTCCTGAATGATAGCTTTTCAAATTTCCATTGAATGTGCGAGCATTTCCGAAATTCGATGTTATGTATGAACTTAAAGGAATAATAAACGGCGCATTAAAAAAATATTTTTTTTCAGTTACAGCATAAATTTTATTTGCTTCGTCAAGTTCTTTTTTTATGCGAATAAGTGCGCTTTTTGGCGGATTTACCTTTTTTGGCTCAACTTTTAATTCTTCGCTTTTATAGTTTCCTTTTATAAGTTTTAAAATTTCAGTTTCAGTTTTTCCGTTAACAAAGCTTTTAGCAACCATATCATTTTTTTGACGATAGTTAGCAGCCAAAATGGCTATATTTTGATTCTTATCGTTAGGATCGGCAATCCAAAAAATTCTTTTTTTATCCAAATAAAGTTCGCCGGTAATTTCTTTTGGAGCTTTTAAAATAAGCACGTCTCCGTTTTTTATTTCCAAAGAAAACAAATTCGTTACAAAAATAATTAAAATCAGTAATTTATTCACATTTTCCCCAAATTTTTTAAAATTTTGTTGATTTTTTATTTAAAAATCTATAATTTATTGCTATAATAGCGAAATTTCAATTTTATAAGGATAAAAAATGAAAAAATTATTTTTCACTGCTGTTTTGCTTCTTTTCGGTATAAATGTAGCAAATGCCGATGTAGCAGCAAATCAAGAACTTTACGCTGCATCAAATGTAATCAGTTCATTTGCACATGACAACAATTTCTCAATTCCTGCAGATAAAGTATTAAATGCTAAAGCGGTTGCAATTTTAACGGATGTAAAAAGAAGTGCGGCTGTAGTTTCAACTCAATACGGAGACGGAGTTTTCAGCGTAAAAGATGAAAACGGAAACTGGTCTGCACCTATTTTTATAAAATACCGCGGCTTTGGAGTTGGAGTTCAGGCAGGATATGAAACAAGTGATATTGTAATGTTGTTTCAAACAACAAAATCTTATCAAGATATATTTAACGGCACCGACACACTTGAACTTAATGTAGCAGGAAGCGTTGTAGAAGGTAAAAGAGGAGGAGCAGCTACAGATTTACCTGATATTTCAGCCTGGATTGTAAGTCCCGGAGAAGTAACAGGAGTTTATCTTGGTGTATCTCTTGATATAGGAAGAATTACAATTGATGATCAGCTTACAAATGATTTTTATGATAGAATTTATGATTATGAAGATATCTTAAACGATTCTCCAAGAGACAACAAATACTCTAAAATTTTCAAATCTACTCTTAAAAAATATTTGAATGACAACAGATATTACGGAAAAATTCAAAATAAACCTGCAGGCTGGCCGAAAACAGTCCCTGTTGTAAATAAATAAAATTATATTACAAATCAAGCCGAGAAGTTTAATCTTGGCTTGAATACTGCAAGTAAAAATTTTAATATCTCACATATTAAAGAACTTTATACTTTATGAAATTTCAATTATTAAATTTTCACTGAAATTTTTAAATTTTAAAGCTTCCGTTTCATTTAAAAATGCTGAAATTTCAGCTCCTTTTTCATTAAATTTTTTTAAAATTTCAATATTTCGCATTTTAAAAAAATATTCAATTTTTGAAATTTCACTAAACGGCGCAAAAAATTTCAATTCTTTTTTTATTTCAAATTTTTTAAGAATTGCAGCTTTTATAGCAAGATTCGCACTGCTTGAATATGCTCTGATAATTCCGCCTATTCCAAGTTTAATTCCACCGAAATATCTAATTACAAAAATAGCCGTATTGATAAGCTCACTTCCTCTTAAAGCATTTAAGCAGGGTATTCCGGCACTATTTTTGGGTTCAAAGTCATCATTTTGATTTTCAACGATTTGATTGAATTCGTTTAAATATCTATACGCCCAAACAATGTGAGTTGCTTTGATGTGAGCTTTTTGCAGATTTTTTAACTCTGCTTTAAAATCATCAAACGGGCAAATGACAGCAATAAATTTTGATTTTTTAATCTCATTAATGACACTGAATTTTTCACAAACTATCTTCAAATTTTGCCCTTTTTACTTGATTTTATCAAAAAATGGATATAATTTCAAAATTTAAATCAAGGATTAGAAATGATACAAACTTGCTTATTTCCAGCCGCAGGATATGGCACAAGATTTTTACCTGCAACTAAATCTTTACCTAAAGAAATGTTGCCGATTCTTACAAAACCGTTAATTCACTACGGTGTTGATGAGGCGATGGAAGCAGGAATGAGCAATATGGCATTTGTTACAGGACGTGGAAAGCGCGCATTGGAAGACTATTTTGATAAAAGCTATGAACTTGAAGATCAGATTTCAGGCTCAAACAAAGAGAAATTATTATCAGAAATTAGAGATCTGATGAAAAAATGTACATTTTCTTTTACTCGTCAGGAGAGTATGAAAGGGCTTGGAAATGCTATTTATACCGGTAGAATTTTAACACGCGAAGAAGCTTTCGGTGTAATTTTAGCGGATGATTTATGTGTAAATGAAAACGGCGAAGGGATACTTGCTCAAATGGTAAAAATTTACGAAAAATATCGCTGTTCCATAGTAGCGGTAATGGAAGTGCCGAAAGAAAAAATTTCAAGTTACGGTGTAGTAAATGGAAAATTTATCGAAGATAATGTCATGATGATAAATCAAATGGTGGAAAAACCAAATCCTGCAGATGCACCGTCAAATCTTGCAATAATAGGCAGATATATTTTAACTCCTGATATTTTTGAAATTTTAGAACAAACAAAGCCTGGAAAAAATGGTGAAATACAAATCACTGACGCGCTTATGACACAAGCAAAAAACGGAATTGTAATAGCATATAAATTTCAAGGTCGAAGATTTGATTGCGGAAGCGTAGACGGCTTTATAGAAGCTACAAACTATTTTTATGAGAAAATTCATGCTAAAAAATGAACTATATTTTCCAAAAACCGATGTGAATATGATTCATTCTTATGCATCGCGTATTATGAATGAGTTTGAAAGTGGCGAAATAGGATATTATCATCTGCCTTTGGAAGTTGAAATTTTAGGTGAAATAGAGGAATTTTTAAATAATAAAATATATGATGATGTCGTATTGATAGGAATTGGCGGAAGTTCAGTCGGAGTTAAAGCGGTAGTCGGCGCTCTTTTAAATACAGCACAAAAAGCCGAGCTTCACATCCTTGATAATGTTGATAATTTTTCATTTTTAAGCGTTGTTAAAAAATTAAATTTTGAGCGCACGCTTTTTATAATTTCGTCAAAATCAGGCACGACAATAGAAACAATTTCTTTGTTCAAACTTATTTTAAAATATTTTAACGTGCTGAATTTAGATAAAAATTTTGTTTTTATAACAGATCCTGGATCCGTGCTTGAAAATTTTGCCGTTCAAAATAAAGCAAAATTTTTTAATATTCCAAAAAATGTCGGTGGACGCTTTAGCGTATTAAGTGCGATAGGATTAATGCCGTTTTGCGCGCTTGGGCTTGATTGCGAAGCGCTTTTAAAAGGCGCAAAAGCTGCAAAAGTACATTTTTTGGACAACAAAGACGACACAATACTCCAAAAAGCTTATCATTACGCAACTCATAAAAATGCAAAAATAAATGTAGTTTTCAGTTATTGCGACAGGCTTGCAAAATTTAATGATTGGTATGTGCAACTTTGGGCTGAAAGTCTTGGCAAAAAAGTAGGATACAAACGCCTTGGACTTACACCTGCAGGACTTATTGGAAGTCGCGATCAGCACTCGTTTTTACAACTGATAATGGATGGACCGAAAGATAAAACTTGTACATTTATAAAAGTTGCAAATCAAGGAAATTTCACTGATTTCATACCGAATATGAGTCTTGCCGGACTTGAAGCCTGCGATTTTACAAATGGTCTCAGTATGAATGCGATGCAAAATTTCCAATGTGAAGCTACAAAAAAAGCGCTGATAAACGAAGGAATAAGCGTAGATCTTATCACACTTGAAAAACTTGACGAGTTTGAAATAGGATATCTTATTTACTATTATGAACTTCTAACAAGCGCTGTAGGACTTATGCTTGGCATAAATACATATAATCAACCAGGCGTAGAAGTAGGAAAAAGAATTTTAAAATCACTAATACTTAAAGATTAAAATTAAACTACTTAAAATTTTAATCTCTTTGTGTAGGTATGAAAAATAATTATTTTAAAATTTAAAAAAAATTTACTAAATGCGATTCCTTGCATTAAGTTTTATTGCTAAATAAAACTCAGGTCGCTTTTTATAGAATTTTTATGTAAATCTTTATTACATTTTTTAATTCAATCTTGATTTCACAATATTTCAAAAAAATTTTATACATTTATCTAAACGGCTGAATTGTTTAAAATAATTTTAACAATTTTATATATTTATTTTTTTAAATTTTAAAGCCGGTTATCTTGCATTAAAATTCCAAATCTGTTTAATGCTTTATTTTAAGTTATGAGTTTCTTTATGCTTACCTTAAAAGCAAGGTAAGCATATCAATTTTTATAAGAAAAATTTATAGATATCATCTAACAAAAAGTATTTTTTGTCTGCCAAGCCATGATAAAATGTGTTGATCTGATTGTCGAAAAGTTTTTTAAAATAACCTTCTTTGCTTAGTTGTATAAGTTCGTCATTTATAATATTCAAAAGTTCTTTATTTCCTTTTTGCACACCGATACCAAGAAAATCACTGGCACCCAAACTATTTATATTTACCTCGAGGCTTTTATCTATCACGGCATAAGTTAATACAATTGTATTGTCACTTGCATAACCGGCAGCATCTGGCGTATTTTTAAGCATTTTATAGCAATTTGCGGCACCATCGCAGCCAAGTATATTAAAACCTTGATTTCTAAAATATACTTCACCTGTTGTTCCGTGTTCTGCTATTATAGTTTTTCCTTTTAAATCAGCAAATGTTTTTATGCCATCATCTTTACGTGTTACTACACCGATATTTACAGCAAAATAAGGATTTGAAAAATCTATCACTTTCGATCTTTCATCTGTGATAGTAAACGTAGCAATTAAAAAATCTATTTCGTTATTTTGAAGAACCTTTAACCTATCACTTGCTAAAACAGGTTTAAATTCTATAGTTCCGCTATTTCCGCCAAAAATCTTCTTTGCAATTTCCTTTGCAAGATCAACTTCAAATCCTTCAAACTCACCGTTTTCTTTTATTTGCGAAAATGGCGGTTGTGCTTCAAATACGCCTACTCTCAATATTTTGCTTGATTTGATTTCATTTAATGAGTTTGCACTCAAAAAGCCTAACATAAACATTAAAAAAACTAAAATTTTTTTCATTTTTTATCCTTTGATAATATTTTAATTTAAAAATATTTGAATTTATTTACTTAGCTAAATCAGCTAAAACTTTTGCGGCATGGTCCTTTGCTCTTACATTTTTATAAATTTTACAGATTTTTCCGTTTTCATCTATAACAAAAGTTGAGCGGACAACCCCAAGATACTCTCTACCGTAATTTTTCTTAACTTGCCAGACGCCGTAAAGTTTAGACACTTCGTGATCCGAATCACTTAACAAAATGTGTTTTAAACTTTGTTTTGCAGCAAAATTTGCATGACTTTTTACAGAATCGGGACTTACACCGATTATTACGGCATTTTGTGCGATAAACTCATCAAAATTTGCGCTAAACTCACAAGCTTCTATGGTGCAGCCTGGAGTATTATCTTTCGGATAAAAATATAATACTACCTTTTTACCGATAAAATCTTTTAGGCAAACATCGTCATCTTCGCCATTCTTCAAGCAAAATAAAGGCACTTCATCGCCAACATTAAGTGTAATTTTTCGTTCTTTGTCAGCTTCTAAAATTTCACCCACTTATCTCTCCTTAAAATATAAAATTATTGTTTTAAAAAATATCTCTCATTATACTTTTATAAGATATATTTTACAAAAAAATAAAATACGTAACAATATTTTTTATTAACAACTCAAAATTTCGTTAAATTATAATATATAAAAATAAATAAACAATAAAATTTATTAAATTTGTTAAAAATCTTTATATTATAAAATACCGTGAAGTAATTTTAATTAATATTTAAAATTTATTTTTTAATTAAAACGGAAATAAAAAAGCAAATAGATGCTATAAGTATAATAATTGCGCCGCTTGTTAAATTAAAATAATAACTTAACAAAAGTCCGCTAATGCAGAAAAAAGTAGAAATAAAAGTCGCCAAAATCATCATTACACTTAATTTTTTGGAAAATTTTTCAGCTATAAAAGGCGGAATTGTAATGAGCGCGATGACTAAAATCAATCCGACAACCTGTATGCAAGCTACGACGCTAAAAGCCATCATAATTACGAGCAGATAATAAAATGCCCTTGCATTTACGCCGCGCAAACCTGCAAACTCAGCATCAAAACTAATCGCTAAAAACTGTCTATAAAAAAGTATGATTAAAATTGTAAAAATCAAGGCGCAAATGCCTATAAATGCAAGTATTTCTTCATTTATAGCTAGAATCGAGCCAAAAAGATAGCCCATTAAGCCGGAACTATACCCTGGAGTAATGTCTATGAAAATAATTCCTATAGCCATTCCAAACGCCCAAATAGCACCTATCGCAGAATCGAATCGTTCCAAATTCCGCTCACTTATAAAAGCTATCACTAATGCTAAAAAAAATGCAAAAACACTTGCACCGAAAATCGGCGAAATTCCAAGAAAAAAGGCAATTCCAATGCCGCCATAAGCGCCATGCGCCACGCCTCCTGCTATAAATGACATTTTATTTATTACGATTAATGAGCCGACAACGCCGCAAATTATGCTGACTAAAATTCCACCCAAAAAAGCATTTTGCATAAAATTTAAAGATAAAATTTCAGACATTTTTACGAAATCCTACAAAATTTAAAATTTTATGTTTTTTTAAACCGCTTTTATTACTCAAATCCTGTCCGCAACTGCACTCTTTAAGAGCAAGCTCGATATCACAGAAATGGTGATGAGAATTTTTTATATGCGATAAAAACTCATCTTTTTGTATATTTGAAATATCGTGCATAAAAAGTGTTTTATTTGTGATATAAGCGGCTTTTGAAGCATAATTCAGTGCAAGATTTACATCGTGGCTTATCATTATGATACCGATTTTTTTGTTTAATTCTTTAAGTAATGTGTAAATTTCAATTTGTCCCACCGTGTCAATACTTGCAGTAGGTTCATCAAGTAAAAGTATGCGCGCATTTGCAGCTAGCGCTCTTGCTATATAAACACGCTGTCTTTGACCGCCGGAAAGGTCGCAAATACGATGTTTTGCAAACTTATCCATTCCGACAAGTTCTAAAAATTTTATAGCTGATTTTTTTTCGCCTTGAGAGTAAAAACCAAAAATTTTTCGACCCAAAAATCCCATAAGCACGACATCTTGCGCACTTATCGGAAAATTTTGAGCGATTTTTATATTTTGAGGAACATAGGCTATTTTTTTTGATTTTTGATTTGCTTTGTCACCAAATACTTTAATCTCCCCGCTTTGGGGCTTTAAAAGTCCTAAAATCAATTTAAAAAGTGTGCTTTTTCCACCGCCGTTAGGTCCGAAAATACACAAAAAATCACTGCAATCATAGTTTAAATTTATATTTTTTAAAATTTCACATTTATCGTAGCTAAAACTCAGATTTTTTATCTCGATATCGCTCAAAATTTTACCTTTTTTTGTATTAAACTTTTGTCATTCTAACAAAATTTTATAAATTTTCGGCAAAAATCTCTACCGTTTTTTTCATCTCACTAAGCCAGTTTTCAGGTAATTGATCAATTTCAATCACCGCCGCATTTGTAGCTTTTGCGATTGATTTAGCCGAATTTTTTGAAAATTGCGGCGCTACAAAAATCACGCGAACATTTTCCTCTTTTGCCTCTTCAATCAATTCCTCAAGCTCGGCAGGTTTTGGCTCTTTTCCCTCTATTTCAATTGCGATTTGATTAAGAGAGTATCTTTTAGCGAAATATCCCCAGCTTGGATGATATACGATAAAATTTCTATTTTTTAATGCGCCTAATTTTGCAGCGGCGAATTTATCAAACTCATCAAGTTTTTTTAAAAATTCATTTGCATTTTTTTCAAAAATTTCCTTTTTATCGGGAAATTTATTAATTAAAGCGAACTTAATCGTTTCAACTTGAGTTTTAACTAAAACAGGATCAAGCCAAATGTGCGGATCAAGTCCGTGGTGATGGTGTTTTTCGTTTGTTTCGCAGTGGTGTTTAACTGCATTTTCGTCATGGCAATTTTCTTCATTCACATGTTCGTCATGATGATGCTCGGACATTGCGATTTTTTCTATTTTATCATCGGTTTTTATGATTTTTAAATCAGGAAAATTTTCAGCTATTTTCGGCAACCAAATTTCATCAAATTCGACTCCGACGGAAAAATAAAGCTCACTTTTTTCAAGATTTTTCATTTGAGACGGTTTCGGCTCATAAGTATGCGGATCGGCACCTTTTTCTATCATTGTATTTACCGAAATTTCATCGCCAGCTATCTGCTCGATAAAAAATTTTGTAGGCAAAATAGTCGTCGTAACAATTGGTTTTGCAAAAAGCAAACCGCTAAAAGCCAAAAAAACTAAAATTTTTTTCATTTTTGTCCTTTTTTTGTAAATTTTGAAGCGGAATTATAGCAAATGCAACTTAGTTGCAACTTAATTAAAATAATAAAGATGTATGAATTCAACTTAATTTTTTAACAAATAATCTTAAAATATCCATATTTTAATGCTAAATCAAGTTTTAAATACTCTTAATTTTTATATCGCAACTATTTTAAAACAGTAATTTTGCGAAATTTCAAAAAATATGATTTTATAAAAAAATACCGACACTAAACATCACATATAATTTTTTCATCTGTTTTTTGGTAAAATAAGCCGATTTTTGGATAAAAAACTATTTAAAAATAAGGAAATTTTATGAACTCGAAAGAATTTTTGAACGAACACGATATCACTTTTACCACACTCCGCGCTCAGATGATAGAAATTTTACAACACGCAAAAAATCCTGTCAGTTATGATGAGCTTGTAGCAAAAACAGGAGCCAATAAAACTACAATTTACAGAAACATAGAACTTTTCAGCGAAAAGGGGTTAATTATTTCAAGCGAAAATAATCGCAAAAGTTTTTATGAACTTGCCGAACACGCAAAAGCCTATTTTGTATGTGAAAACTGTCACAAAATGGAAGAAATCTCAATGCCAGAAATCACACAAAAACACGTAAAAAGCGTAATTGTAAAAGGAATTTGTGATGAGTGTAGCAAGTGAAATTTGGGACGAAAAAAGCAAAAATTATCCTAAATTTAACGGTGATTTAAATGAAATTCAAAAAAATGAGATTGAAATTTTATCTCATTTTGGTTGCGATTTTAATGATAAAATTTTAATAGATATTGGCGCAGGAACCGGACTTTATTCACTTTATTTCGCTAAATTCTGTAAATTTGTAACGGCTTGTGATATTTCGAAAGATATGCTTGAAATTTTAAAAAATTCGGCAAAAAAATTTAAAATTTCAAATGTCAACACAATTTTAGGTGAGTTTTCAAAGCTGAATTTCAAACAGCATTTTGATATAGCATTTTTAAGTATGAGCCCTGCTTTGCAAAATGAAGATGATTTTGAAAAATTTTGCGATTTAGCAGACAATCACATTTATATAAATTGGCAAAATCCGCGAAAATCAAGTTTGCTGGCTAATTTTATAAATCCACAAAAGCGCAATCCGTATAAAACAACTCAAAAATTTACAGAATTTTTAGATAAGAAAAATATAAATTTTAAAAGTGAAATTTTTAAAGAAACATTTACACGCAAAAGATCATTACAAGCGGCTTTTGAAAATGTTTCATGGCATTTAAAAATAAATGAAATCAAAATAAATGAAAATGAAATTTCAAAAACTTTACAAACCTTAGCTGATGAATATGGAGAAATTAAAGATAAAATCGAAACCTGCATAAAAGTTATCGTCTATTAAAATATTTTATAAGTTTTTTAAATTTTGCAAAGTATTTTAAAAATATGCTTTAATTTATAATCTACAACCAAACACTGTGTTTTAAGCGATAAACTAGCGGAAAATACGATAAAAAAGCTACTAGTAAAACATTGCAAATCAATGAAATTTTAAACCAAAAATCATCTATTTTTTGTTTTAACACTTTGGAAATTACAGCAATAAATCCCGGCAAAGCTCCACAAAAAAGCAGAATATAAATAAAATATCCTATATAGTGATACTCACCAGAAAGCATACAAAACGGGCATTTGTGAAGCGGCAGCTCATAAATATAAGGCGAAAAAAATCTGATCAGAGCATAAATGCAGGCGAAAAAAAACACAAAACTGAAAAATCCGAAAATATAGCGCAATCTTAAATAAATAGAAACGATCAAAATCAAAAAAGAAACGTAAAAAGCACTCAAAATAAAGCCATTTTTATAATAAATCGGCGTATGCCCGATATAATTTTCTCTAAAAACTTCGCTGCAACAACTAACTGTCTGATTAAAGCTTATTCCTTTAAAATGCAAAATTTCTAAAATAAGTTCAAGCGCGAAAAGCGCGAAAATAACGATAAAAAGCAAAAATTTAAGCTTTGTAAAACTGCTGTTTTTATCTTTAAAATCCAAAAAATTTATATATAAAAAACTGCATAGAAAAAATAAATTTAAAATTTTTACAGCTAACATCGCGCTTCCGTAATTTGTCGCATCAAATACCCCTACAGCGCACATAGCTCCTGGAATTAAAGGCGCGATTTCATCCGCACAAAAAATAAAAAATAAAAAAAGTGGAATTTTAATTAAAAATATAAAATAAACTACGGTTGAAACCAGATACGACTGATTTGCAAGCTTGTATTGAGCCTGCGTAAGCGAATCCGGATCAAATTTCAAAGCAATTTTTACGGCAAAAAACAGCGCTAAAAATGCGAACATAAAAATAAAAATTTCAACGATAAAAAAACTCAAAATAAAAGGCGATTTAAAAATCATTTTGTAAGCCTGAATACGCTATTTACGCAAGAATTTTCAATCAAAAACGGATCGTGCGTTGAAATTACAATTGTTTTGCCTTTATTTTGTAGAAATTTTAAAATTTCTACAAATTTTTGACTCAAAAAAGCGTCCAAATTTGCCGTCGGTTCGTCCGCCAAAATAATATCCGCATCATTTATAAGCGCTCTTATAATCGCAACTCTTTGCATTTCACCACCACTTAAATTTTTAGCAAGTTCATTTTTTTTATTTTTTAAATTAAACTCGTCCAAAAGTTCATCAGCTCTTTGTAAAGGCAAAATTTTGCAAGGAAGAGCCGGCAAAATAATATTTTCAAATACGCTCAGTGTCGGAATGAGATTAAAATTTTGAAATATAAAGCCGATATTTTCGCGTCTAAAAAGGCTCATAAATTTTAAACTAAGTTTATTTATGCTCTCATTTTTTACGATAATTTCTCCGGTGCTTGGTTTATAAAGTCCTGCAATCATCGATAAAACTGTTGTTTTACCACTTCCACTTACGCCGTTTAATATAAAAATTTCGCCTTTTTTTACGCTAAAACTTATATCTTTAACCGCGATAAATTCATTCGGCTTATTTTCATTAAAAATTTTCGTAACATTTTTAAGCTCTATCATTTTAAAATTTCTCCTGCGTCAAGTGTTGCGATTTTCCACGCAGGTATTATGCTAACTCCCACATAAAATGGCACGCTTAATAAAAACAGCATAAAAAAGTCGGCGAAATCAAATACAAAAGGCAGATCGAAATTAATTTTTAAAGCCGAATATCCTGCAAAAATATTTGAAATAATCGGCGCTTTTAAGAAAAAAACATAAAAAATCGCCAATGCCAAACCTATCAAAAACGCAGTAAAGCTTATAATTAAACTCTCGAAAAGTTTTGATTTGATTATATCCGAAATTTCCCAGCCAAGAGCTTTTAAAATCCCTATTTCGCGCCTTTCTTCGCTTCTAATTCCGCTTAATTTATCATACAGAATAACACAGAAGCTAAATAATGAAATAATTAAAAGAATTAAAAAAATTCCATTTTTAAAATCGTAGAGAAGATTAAATTGTTTAACCATTTCATATTTTGTAATTACACGAAATTTAGGATATTTAAGCCTAATTTTTTGAGCTATAAAATCCACTTCAAGAGGATTTGAAATTTTAAGCGTTACGTCGCTGAATTCGTCGTCTTTTATACCTAAAATTTTACGTGCATTGGAAATTTCCGTGATAATTACATCGTTATCTATAAGTTCCGCGCCGCTTTTATAAACTCCGCTTGGCACAAGTAAAATAAGCTCGTCATCAGGCGTAAAAAAAGGAAGTGCGCCGTAAGTTGAGATTTGCGTCCTCAGTGCGTCATATACGTTTTGCGAACTGATCATGAAATTCGGTTTAAAATCACTTAAATTTTGAGCTATCCGAGTTATGTTCTTATCAAAATATTCTTCAAAACTTTCAATTCCGAATATCGTAAGATAAAGTTTTTCGCGCTCGAAATGATACTGCCCCGTAACTCGCGGCAAAACGCCTGAAATTCCTGGAATTTTATAAAATTCATCTATTTCATCCTGTGAAATAAAATGTGCTCTGCCGCCATAATATTTTTGCACCAAAATTTCCGGTAAATCTTTGCTAATGGCGCTATATTCGCTTTTTAAAGATGAACAAATCAAAATCGACGAACTGATTAAAAAAACTAAAATCGCAAAAATAATGCCGATTGCTAAATTTTTAAAACCGAAACGAAATACGGATTTTAAAGCATAATCAAATATATTATTCATAAATTTTGTATTGTCCGCTTTGCGTAAATGAACCTATTTGACGCTCTTTAAATCCCGGATAAAAAGCAAAAATTTCATTTATCTCCGCTTCAAACGGAAATCTTGAAATTCCATCAAAAAACGCAAAAAAATTCATACCTGTAAGTGCTACAAAGTGCGATTTTACAGCACTTTTGTAGAAATTTTCATTAGTTTTTTGTAAATATAAAATTTCAGCAAGTAAAACCGCACAGATTAAAGTAAAAAAAACAGCAAATTTTTTACTCACATTTAAATCCGTCAAGCTCGCAAATAACGGCTTTATCTATATCATCAAATTTTAAAATTTTACTTGCTTTGTGATCACTTTTAAAAGCTTTTGCTTCATTTTCATCGGCAAATGCAATCAACTCATTTCCCATAGGACCGAAAACATCGCTACCGATGACATAAAATGCGGTTTTTCCGTCGATTGAGCCTTGAGAATAGTAGTCACTGACTTCGATTTTTGCTATTTTTTCCGATTTTTTGCCGTATTTTTCAGGCTCCAAAATAAATTTCATCATATCTTTTACACCGTCGAATGCTTTATATTCGCCGTTTTCATAAGAAATTTTAGCTATAAAATTAGGATATTTATACACAAACATCGCACAAACCGCGCAACGATCTTTTTCATCTATTTTTATTTTAGATGATTTTGATTTTACTTCGTCCCATAGATATCTTGTTACGGCTTGAGCTTTTTTCGGTTCAATATCTTTGCAGGATTTTAAAACTTCAGCTTTCAATTCATTGATTTTTGAGAATTTTTCCACATCTATTTTTTGACATTTATTTTCATAGATTTTTTTGCCTTTAGGATACATTTTTTTCTTAAGCATCTTTGAGCGTTCAGCATTCTCAGCTGCCAATGAATTTTTTGCAATTTGAACGGCTTCTTTAAAAGTTTTTATCTCTCCGCCAAAATTTTTTATAAAATCTTTTGCATCATTTTCATTTTCAAATGCAAATTTGCTGACTTTTGACATAGTTCCTTTTACTTTGCTTCCAACTACATAAAATGCTTTGTTTGCATCTATGATTTTTTCGCTTTTTGCATCCGTAACCTTTACTTCATCTAAAATAGCATCGTTATCGGCTACCAAGCATCTAATTGAGCAATATTGCGTCTTTGTGCCGTCTTTGTGAACAGAAGCGTGAGATGTTTTGTAATTATGTTTTATGCTCATTCCACAAATAGGGCAAAATTCTTTGCCTTCGCCGGTTTGTAAAAATTCGGGGTTTTCACTCATTTTGTTAAATTTTACCTCATCAGCTAAACTGACACCGAAAAATAAAGACAAAACAAATAAAATTTTTAAGAAAAATTTCATTTTTAATCCTTTTGTAAAAAAATTTTCGAGATTTTAACGAAATAAAATAAATAATGTATTTTTTTAAATAGTAATTTTTGCAATATTTTTCCGCGTAATTTCACATTGTTTTGAAAATAAAAATTTTAAATGATATTTTTTTAATAAACGGCGGAAAAGAATTTAAAATTCAAATAAAACTTGCTTAAATAAGCCTAATTTGACGACCTATTTAAGATTTTACGTTTTTAAAATTTTGATAAAGCGATAAATATTACAAATCGCCAAAAAGATTTTTTAAATCCTGCATAGCCTCTTCGTTTGTTTTTTTGCTCTCGCCGGTTTCTACAAGCTCGATTTGTAAACCTGTAAGCATACTTGCTAAACGAATATTTAGGCCGCTTTTTCCTATAGCTTTACTTTTTTGCGCCGGATTTATATAAACTATCGCCTTATCTTCAGATATTTTTACAGAATTTGCGATTGCCGGACTCATCGCACGCGCTACTAAAATTTCAGGCTGATTACTCCATTCAATTACATCAATATTTTCTTTTTTCAATTCAGCGCTTACAGCATTTATTCTTACGCCTTTTGTTCCTACGGTGGCACCTACAGGATCTATATTAGGACTAATTGCACTAAGAGCTATTTTAGCTCTTTTTCCAGGAATTCTGGCACAGGCTTTTAAAATTACGCTTCCGTCTTTTATCTCCGGAACTTCCGCTTTAAGCAAAGCTTCCAAAAATTTCGGACTTGTTCTTGAAAGTTCGATTTTTATTCCTTGATTTTTATCGATAAAAACATGACGAATTACCGCATTTATTATATCTCCGACTTCAAATTTTTCATCTTTTATGCGGTTTTTCATCGGCAAATACGCTTTTATATCATCTACTTCTACATAAGTTGTTTGTTCTCTATCGACTCCTGTGACGCTTCCATGCACCAATTCACCGATTTTTTCATTGTAATGTTTTAAAATTTTTTCTTCAAGCAGCCTTTGTATATGATAATTTAATTCATTAAAAAGAATTTGCGAAGCCGTACGGCCGATTTTTTCCAAGTTTATATCATAGCTTATTTCATCGCCTATTTCTATTGTAGGATCGATCTTTTTGGCTTTATCCAAAGTGATAAAATTTTGCTCATTCAAACCGTCTTTTAACACAAAATCATTTGCCACAACAGATACTTTTTGAAAAAGTTTTATTTTTTTACTGACAGGATCTATTTGACTTTCATATACAAAGTCTTCGCCAAAAATTTTTTTTGCGGTTTGTATAAACGCTATTTTTACTTTTTCGCTGACTTCAGCTTCTTCAAGCCCTTTTTCATTTGCGATAGATTCTATAATGTCCGTGATTTTTTCCATATATTTTTTCCTTAATGATTACAAAATTTTTTATTGGATTTTTCAAATTTGTAAGATTTTGAATTCTAGCAAAAATAGCTTGAAAATTCTTTAAAATTTAAACGAATTTTTAAAGAATTTCGGTTAAAATATTAAATTTAAAAAATTTTAAAGGACGCTAGATGAATTTAAAACTCGCAAGAACTGAAATTAACGCTAAACCAGCTGAAATTTCTTTGGAAAAACTGGAAGAAGAAGTGAAAAAAAACGGACAAAATTTTTTTTATTTTGATAGAGAAAATTCTCACAAAGACCTTATTTCATTAATTGAAGCTTTTGAAAAAAAAGGTTATAGCGTATATCATAGAACCGTAAAAATAGGACTTGGGGAAAACGAATATATGTATGAGGTTCATATACTTTGAAATTGTTGTATTTACAAACGCTTGGATGTGCGATGAATGTTCGAGACAGCGAACACATCGTAGCCGAACTGAAAAATGAATATGAGCTTACAGACGATATTTCAAAAGCGGATCTTATTCTGATAAATACATGTTCCGTTCGTGAAAAACCGGTACATAAGCTTTTCAGTGAAATCGGCGCTTTCAATAAAGTAAGAAAAAATGGAAGCAAAATCGGAGTTTGCGGTTGCACAGCTTCACATTTGGGTGAAGAAATTTTCAACAAAGCGCCTTTTGTTGATTTTGTGCTTGGAGCAAGAAACGTATCAAAAATCAGTGAAGCCGTAAAAACGCCGAAATTTATCAGCACGGATATAGATTACGATGAAAGCGAATTTGCATTTGGAGAATTTCGCGGCTCGCCTTATAAAGCGTTTGTAAATATAATGATCGGCTGTGATAAAAAATGCAGCTACTGTATAGTTCCGCAAACTCGCGGAAAAGAGATATCGATTCCTGCTGAAATTATTTTAAATGAAGCAAGTAAAGCCGTGCAAAACGGAGCAAAAGAGATATTTTTACTTGGTCAAAACGTAAATAATTATGGAAAATTTTTTAGCAGCCGACATGAAAAAATGGATTTCAGCGATTTACTTGTAAAAATCAGTGAAATAAAAGGGGTAGAAAGGATTCGTTTTGCAAGTCCGCATCCGCTTCATATGGATGATAAATTTCTTGATATTTTCACATCAAATCCAAAAATTTGCAAATCAATGCATATGCCTTTACAAAGCGGTTCTACAAAAGTTTTAAGAGATATGAGACGAGGATACAACAAAGAATGGTTTTTAAACAGAGCTCTGCGTTTAAGAAAAATGTGCCCCGAAGTGTCAATCAGCACCGATATAATCGTAGCTTATCCTACGGAAAGCGAAGATGATTTTAAAGATACGATGGAAGTTTTAAACGAAGTTAAATTCGAGCAGATTTTTTCTTTTAAATTTTCACCGCGTCCTTTAACTGCGGCTGAAAATTTGCCTTTGATTGACAATGAAATCGCTTCAAAAAGACTTGAAATTTTACAATCACGTCATAATGAAATTTTAGATGAAACAATGAAAAATCAAGTCGGCAAAATTTTCGATGTTTATTTCGAAGAGCTTCGCGCAAACGGTGAAGTCGCAGGACGCAGTTTTTCAAATTTTTTAGTCAGCGTAAAAGGAAGTGAAGATTTACTTGGCAAAATTTTACCTGTTCGTATAGAAAAAGCCTCCAGAATGGTGCTTTATGGAAAAATTACCGCTTAGCAAACGCGTTAAAATTTTCATAATCGAAAATCTTATTTATCTAACGATTTTCATTATTTCACTTACCTGCAAAAAAAAATTTTCATTCGATGAAATTCCAAAAAAGCCGGTTATAGTTGTATTTTGGCATGGAAGACTTGCTATGATGAGTCTTATTTATAAGCAATGTTGGAAACAAAGACCTGCAAAAGTTATGATTTCAGATCACAAAGACGGCGAAATTATAACTCGCGTAATTTCACATTTCGGCATCGGCGCAATTCGCGGAAGCAGTTCAAAAAATGCCACGCGCGCTTTAATTTCGGCATTTCGTGAACTTGATAATGGCGTAAATATAGTTATTACGCCTGATGGCCCAAGAGGTCCGTTTCAAAGCGTCGCAGACGGAGCAGCCATTATTGCACAGAAAAAAAATACGCAAATAGTAGCTATAAATTATGAAGCAAGCTCGTTTTGGAAATTTAAAAGTTGGGATAAAATGATTTTGCCGAAGCCGTTTTCCAAAATAAACTTCAGCATTTCAAAACCTTTTAGCGTCGCAAATATGGATATAAAAGACGCAAACGAAAAAATAAAAAACGAACTTTTAAAAGCCGGCGAAAATGATAAACGATTTTAAATTTAGCATAATAATAATTTTGATAAAATTATATAGTTTTGATTAAGGAAAAAATAATGGGATTTTTTAAAAGTAAAAAAGCATTTTTTACGGCATTTGTAAATAAAAATTATTGCGAAGTTTATTATAGAAAAATAGGTGCGGACCGCGCTATCATAGATGAAAAATTCAAAAAAATAACATATGAAAACGACAAAGACTTAAAAAACGAAATTATAAACCTTGGAATTTTAAACGAAAAAAATCTGACTTCATCCGTTGTTATTGATGACAAAGATCAACAAGTGTTTATGCAAAGCGGCTTAGCAAGCGATGAGAATTTCATTTTCCAAAATATAGATAAAAATTTTACCTGTGCTTTTGATAAAAAATTTGCTGACGCGCTTGATGAAAAATGTGGCATTAAGTTCGATTTTCATACGAGTTTATTTAAAATTTTATATTTTTTATATAAAAATCAAAATTTCAGCACAAACTCACTTTATGCATTAAAAGCAAAAAATAAAATTTTATTTTTAATAGCAAATAAAAATGAGGTCTTTTTTACGGATTTAGTGTTATTTGACGAAAACTGCATAGATAGCGACCGTGAATTTTTGCAAATTTTAAAAGATGAGATAGATAAATTTTATAAAACAAATGATAGTGATTTTATCGAAAATATTGCAATTTACAGCGACGATGAACTAAATCACGAACTTGGATATGTGGTTTTCACACAAATTTTTATAAAAACAGAAATTCATTTTGTAAATATTTGCGAATACACGAATAAAATTTCAATCAAAGAAACGTGCTAAAAGCCTGTTTTCGTATATATATCCGCGAATAAGTGTCGGGATTTTTTTTACTCTGCATAATTCTTTAAATTTTTTATCCATTTTCTCTTGCTTTTTATAAGTCGAAATAAAAATTTGCGTTTTAGTTTTGCAAATACAAATTTTTCCTGAAACAACACAATTTTGCCTTTTTTCAATCTCTTTTCTTTGATTTTGAGAAAGTAAAATTCCTGAAATTTTGCAAGCTTTATCGATTAAATTCATAGCGTTCGGCAAGTTTTTAATTATAAAAAATTCATTGTTGGAAAACTCGAATTCGCCCAAAAGAATCTCTTTATCTTTTTGCAAAAACGTAAAACTTTTGGCTAAATTCTCAGCATATTTACTTACAAATTTATCACTGAACTCAGCTCTTATAAAATTTCTTTTAAATTTTAAATTTTGATTCGAAATATCATTAAAAAATTTTAGATTGTTAATACGTAAAAAATTTAAAATTTCATCTTTACCGGTATTTAAAAGCGGCCTTAAAACAGTAAAATTTTCGCGTTTTTCAACCATTTCAGGTGATAAAAGATTTACAAGCCCAGAGCCTTTACTAAGCTGCATTAAAAACCACTCGAACTTATCATTCAGCTGATGAGCCGTAATGACGACATTGTAGCCGTTTTGCACGCAAAGTTTTTCAAAAAAACTCCATCTTATTTTTCGCGCTTCGTTTTCAAAATTTCCGTTTAAATTAAATTTTAAAGGCGAAATAAGACAATGAAATTTTAAATTATTTTTTTCGCAAAGTTCACGCGCACAAACCATCTCCAAATCGCTGTTTTCACGCGTTTTATAATTTACAAAAGCAACGTCGAATTTTAAATTTAAATCAAGTAAAGTATGAAATAAAGCAGTGCTGTCACTTCCATGTGAAAACGCCAAAATAGCGCGCCCGAAGCGTAAAATTTCTAAAATTTCAGGCTCAATTTTAAGAGATGATTTTAGCAAGCAGTTTTCCACCTACAAAATCAGTAATTTTAATTTTATAAAGTCCGCCGACTTCAACATTTTCCAATTCACTTTCATTTATTAAAATTTCGCCGTCTATTTCAAAATCCCAAATTGCAAGTTTTGCGCCGTAAAAAAACTCGCCTTCACTGCTAAATCCGCAAATTTCAGCCATTTGCTCGGTGCCTATTAATGCGCGAAAACTCTCATCGATAGCACGGTCAGCTATTTTTGCTATTTTATTAAGTCTTTTTTTTATTATATTTTGCGGTATCTGCTTCATTTCGAAACTTGCCGTATCTTCTTCTTTACTGTAAGCAAAAACGGAAATTCTGTCAAACCTGAACTCCTGCAAAAACCTGCAAAGCTCATCAAAATATTCTTCGCTTTCTCCTGGATGCCCCACTATTATACCGGTTCTTAAAAATGAATTTTTAGCTGCTCTCATAGTTTGTAAAAGTTCCAAAATTTCAGCTTTACCGTTTCCGCGCTTCATAATTTTAAGCATTTCATCGTTGATATGTTGAATTGGCATATCAAAATAATTTACAAAAACAGGCGAGTCGATAATTGCCTGCAACAGCTCTTTATTTGTAGTAGTCGGATAAAGATATAAAATTCTGGCAATTTTAACGCCATTTATTTTTTCTATCTCTTTGATCAGCAAAATAAGTCCGTTTTTAAGTCCTATATCCCTTCCAAAACTGCTGGTATCCTGCGCTATAAAACTGAAATCATAATATCCGCGCTCAACAAGCATTTCAACTTCCGAAACTATATTTTGTATATCACGACTTTTAAGGCGACCTTTGAAACTTGGAATTGCGCAAAAACTACATTTTTGATTGCAACCTTCTGAAATTTTAATATAAGCGTGAAAATTTGTTCCTGTAATTACGCGATTTTCATTTTTTTGTAAAAAAGTTTCATCTGAAAATTTGCTGAGTTTTCCCGCAATCATCTTATCGATTTCACCGAAATCGCCGACACCGCTAAAAATATCAACATCAGGAAGTTCTTTTATAAGTTCATCTTTATAGCGCTGCATAAGACAACCGGTAACTGCTAAAATAGAACCTTTTTTTCTAATTTCACAAAGTTCTAAAATCGCTCTTATACTCTCTTGCTTTGCACTGTTTATGAATCCGCAAGTATTTACAATAAGCACGTCAGCTTCTTTTGGAATATCCGTAACTTCAAAATCACGCAATGCTCCAAGCATAATCTCGCTATCGACTAAATTTTTATTACACCCTAAAGATTGCAAAAAAACTTTTGGCATATTACAACCAAATATTGTCAATTAAACGCGTTTTATCGACGTATGCGGCCACCAAAATAATAGAATTTCCTACCTCTATTTTAGAAATTTCTTTAAAATTTCTATCTACAAAAGCGATATAATCAACTTTTAAAGGCTCCAAAATTTTAAGCATAGCCGTTTTTATTACATTTATATCGGTTTCGCTTGCATCTACCAAATTTTTAGCTTTCAATAAGGATCTTGATAATTTTAATGCAAGCATTTTTTGCTCTTCATCAAGATAAATATTTCTGCTGCTAAGCGCTAAGCCATCATTTTCACGCACGATTTCACACGCATTTACATTTATATCCATGAAAAAATTTTGTACCATATTTCGCACAATTGTAAGTTGTTGCGCATCTTTTTTTCCCATATATACATTTTTTGGTTTTGTTAAATTAAAAAGCTTGTTCAATACTTGCAAAACACCATCAAAATGTCCGGGGCGCGTAGCTCCTTCTAAAATAGCAGATAAACTTTTCGGAGCCAAAATTTTCGGTTCATCATCTTCATAAAATTCATCCGCCTTCGGAATAAAAATAGCATCTACTTCTAAATTTTCGCAAATTTTAATATCCGCAGCTTCATTTTTTGGATATTTATCCAAATCTTCTCCGGCTAAAAATTGTGTAGGATTTACAAATGTCGAAACTATTGTTATTTCATTTTCATCTTTACATCTTTTTATAAGGCTGATATGTCCTGCATGAAGTGCGCCCATCGTCGGCACAAAACCTACTTTTTGTGAAACTGCGGCGCGAAATTTTCGCAATTCATCCGTTGTTCTTAAAATTTCCATTTTTCTTGTCCATTTTTTATATTTTTTGACTTGAGATTATAGCAAATTATAAATTTAAAAATCTTTATAAGAATAAAATGCTATAATTCAAAATAAAAAAAGGTAAAATTTGGATAATTACGAATACAGCGAACTTTTAAAAGAGTTAAAAAACAAAATTTCAAATGTAGAAGCAATTATTAAGCCTAAAATTTTAACGACGCGTTTAGCTGAAATAGAAAAAACAGAGCAAGATCCTGCACTTTGGGTTGATGCAAAAAAAGCGGCTCAAATAGGACGAGAAAAAACAAAAATTTCAAATATCTTGGCAAAATTTAAAAAAGCACAAAACGAATTAAACGATGCGAAGGAATTTTACGAATTAGCTGTCAATGAAAACGACGGCGAAACGATAAACGAGCTTTTTAAAGAATCTGCAAAATTAAGTGAAAATATTGCGAATTTAGAGCTTTCAATGATGCTTAGCGGCGAAAATGACGATAAAAATGCTATTATAAATATTCATCCAGGAGCAGGCGGAACGGAAGGTGAAGATTGGGCAGGAATGCTTTATAGAATGTATGTTAGATTTTGTGAGCGGGTAGGATACAAAATAGAAATTTTAGATTTTCAGGAAGGCGATGAAGCAGGAATCAAAGATGTGAATTTCATAGTAAAAGGTGAAAATGCTTACGGATATTTAAAAGTGGAGAGCGGAATTCATAGACTTGTAAGAATAAGCCCTTTTGATAGTGCAGGAAGACGCCATACAAGTTTTGCAAGTGTAGTTGTAAGCCCTGAACTAGATGACGATATACAAATAAATATAGATGAAAAAGATCTAAGAATAGATTATTATCGCTCAAGCGGCGCAGGAGGCCAACACGTAAATAAAACGGAAAGTGCCGTAAGAATAACGCATATACCGACAAATATCGTAGTACAATGTCAAAACGATCGCGATCAGCACAAAAACAAGGCAAGCGCTATGAAAGTGCTTAAATCACGTCTTTATGAGCTTGAAAAACTTAAAAAGCAGGAAGAATCAAACAAAACGCCAAAAAGCGATATAGCGTGGGGTTATCAAATTAGAAATTATGTGCTTTTTCCATATCAGCAAGTAAAAGATTTACGTTCAAATATAGCTTATTCACAAGCGGAAGCAATATTAGACGGCGATATAAAAAAAATATTGGAAGATGTATTAATCAACAATCAATCTTAATAAAGGAGAAAATATGAGTGAAGAAGGAATTTTAATTTCACTTGGTTATAGCGCGAATGACGCTACTTTAAAGCAACTTAGAGGCATTTTGTCAAAGTGTGATTTTGAAGATAATGAGCTTGACAGAATTATCACTTTAAATGACAAACTTAAAATTTATAATGCATATGTTGCTATGTCAAATACACATGATTTTTTTAAAATCAAATATGACGCAACAGGAAAAATGCAAAAAAAAGCTGTTTTAGATCTCATTTTCAGTTGGTCTGAAAAATTTCAACTAAAAATTAAAAAAGTTGAAAATAAGGAAACTTATTATATTACAGGCAGAATGTAAGGAATAAAAATGAAAAAATTCGCTTTTATTTTAATCGCGGCTTTGGCATTAGCCGGTTGCCAAACCGGTGCAAAAAACAGCGTCACTCCAATGAGCAGCAGCTCGGGCGCAGGAAACGCAAATAACAATGCCGGAATAAAAGATTACCACGAAGTTCAACCGGTTCAAGTCAAAGGCACTCCGATTATTAGTGACGCATGCAGAGCCGGAAATATACAAATGTGCAAAAATTTTGCAGATCAAATGTATAGCAAAGGCGATTTTACAAGCGCGATTGTCGCTTATAATATAGCTTGCCAAGCAATTGATATTCCAAGTTGTGTAAAAATGGCTTTTATGTTTGAAAAAGGCGAAGGAGTAGAAAAAAATCTTGATAATGCAGGCGACATACATCAAAAAGCTTGCTTTCACGGATACAAACCAAGCTGCAAAGACGCAAAAAGACTAGGATACACTTGGTAAATAAATTTTAGGGTCTTCTGGCCCTAAAATTTATATTAAGATTTGCACATTTAATGTGGAATATAAATTCATAAATATTATAAAAATTTGGTATATTATTATTTAATGGCAAAATAAAAAAATAAGTTATAGTTAAAGCTAAATAATAAGTAGTAAAAAAATAGCCAAGTATCTAATGTTTTTGAATGTAAAAAGAAATTTTTATAAAACTGTTTTTATAAAAACCTGTTTCCAGCTTGAAGTTATGATACAAGCAGATCTTAATATAACTTTAAATATAATTTAAAAATGTATAGTATCCAATAATATAAAACTTGAAAAATTTATAAAAAGGAATTACTATGGATTTTTTAAAACTTAGTAAAAGAGATCACTTTTTAGGTTCAAGACTTAAAGTTGTTGGAGTTGATTTTGAAAAGGATCCTGAAAGTTTAGCTAATTTTATAAACGGCTCAAAAATCAAACAGAAATTTAAAAATCAAAGTAAAATTTCAAATTTTTACAAAGAATCAGCAGAACTGATTTATCCGGATTTTGATGTAAATTGTGGATTATGTATAAGGCTGATTAAAGAAAATACAACTACCAAAGTTTCATCACTTGTTCCATTTTTTAAAGATATCGGACTAACTTATGAAGGCGAAATTTATGAAGTAAACATCTGGGAAGGGGGAACGGAAGCACAAATTTACTTTGGTTTAAATATAAATGAAGTTACATTTTATGACAATAATTTTTTAGAAAATAGAAAATTTTATATACCAAATAGTAAATTTAAAGCTAGAATTTACGGTGTTGCTTATAGAGCAGATTTTTTAAAAGATGAAAAAGTAAAAATTAAAATTACAGAAGAAATGGCTGAAGTTTTTAAAAAAGATGTCGGAGAAATAACTACTTTGCATACTGACAAAATGAGTTCGTTTTTGCCGCTTGATGATAGTGGTGGAGATATTGATGAATATGAAGTAAGTGGAAAAATAAGTGCTATTAGAAAAATAAAACTTAATTTTTGTAACAAAAAAGCTTACATTTGCAGGATTGATTGTATGCGTGAAATTGACGAGTATTACGAGTTTGAAATTTTAATTATAAAAGAAAACTGGAATGAAGAAAATGAGCCAAAAATTGGAGATTATATACATTTAATTTGCTTTTTTGCGGGTGAAATTATCATTTAAAATTTTTATACTGCAAATTAAAATCTATAAATATCTAAATTTAATTTATGATTTCATAACAATAATTCACTCATACTTCTATAATGTTTTTAACATACATAGGTATGTTAAGTTTTTTATTCTATATGCTTTAAACCAATTTGTTTACCGGTTCTCAAATTGACCGCATATTAAAATTTTAGTTTGACTACGATAATCTTTTGAGATTTTTACATTGTTTTTTGCAGCAATATCCAAATCACTTTTACTAAATTGAGCTAATTTTTCTAAATTTATAATATTAAATTACCATTGTAAATTATATTTTTTTAATTATTTTATATCTTGTGTTAAGTATAATTTTTCACACTCTTCGTAAATTTTTTGAATATTCTTACCGAATTTTGTGATAAATTGTAAAAAATTATCTAAATCAAAATTTCTTCTATTTTCATCGACAAAGTCTTTACTAGGCATTAAAGAAGTTAGCGAAGCGCCAATGATTACCATATATCTTAAATTATACAACTCATAACCATTGACTTTGTATTCCCGATCTTTATCAAAATTCATTTCAATTATTTATTATTTTATGAAATTATTATATTATATATTTATTATTTATTCTTATTTATTGTATTATTGTTTAATCGTTTGTTAATTCTTTAATGCTTTCTATAACTCTTTTTTAATGCGCCGGTAAAAAGATAATTTTAAATTCTCTTTAAAATTTTGTAGATTTTTTAAAATTAGATTTTCTAGTTTTTCCGGTTTTAAATTAGAAGCTTTACAAGATGCTTCAATCATACTATTTTTGTCTATTAAATTTAAATCTAATTTATATCCGGCATTTTAGCTAAATCATTACAAAAAATTCTTTGGGTTTCATTCACAAAAATGATGAAGTACATTTAATTCCACCATAAAATTTATCTTTTTGTATCAAAATTTTTAATATTTATTCCATTTTTAAAAAAGTTTTTTAATCATTAGAATTTTTAATACACGCAAGTTTATAAATTTGATGCTTAATAAAATTTATTGATAAATTTTGTATTTATACTGCGTCATTTTTTTTAAGTTATTTTATTTTTA
>OBRT01000112.1_pt1 | contig 28774 bp, 12 predicted proteins | sample 1494891 | NCBI WGS metagenome assembly OBRT01 (sample SAMEA3360688, study PRJEB22359) | human gut metagenome | biome: ENVO:urban biome; feature: ENVO:human-associated habitat; material: ENVO:feces | place: Bangladesh | collected 2011 | reverse complement strand
ACGGTAGAAACATATCCACGACCCTTGTCGAGAGAAGACTCGATGATGGTACCTGAAGCACGACGGTTAGGGTTAGCCTTCAAGTCGAGCATATCAGCCTCAAGGAGCACCTTGTCGAGCAAATCGTGAACACCAATACCCTTCTTGGCACTGATTTCCTGGCACTGATACTTACCACCCCATTCCTCAACAAGCAGGTTCATGTTAGCCAAGTCCTCGCGGATACGGTCTGGGTTAGCACCTGGCTTATCAATCTTGTTGATAGCAAATACCATTGGCACACCAGCAGCCTGAGCATGAGCGATAGCCTCCTTGGTAGTAGGCATCACAGAGTCATCGGCAGCGATGATGATGATGGCGATATCGGTAGCCTGAGCACCACGGGCACGCATGGCGGTAAACGCCTCATGACCAGGAGTATCCAGGAAGGTTACCTTGCGACCGCTTTTCAGGGTCACACTGTAGGCACCGATGTGCTGGGTAATACCACCCGCCTCACCAGCAATCACATTGGTATTGCGGATATAGTCGAGCAAAGACGTTTTACCATGGTCAACGTGACCCATCACAGTTACGATTGGAGCACGTGGAACCAAGTCGTTCTCATCATCCTCTTCCTCGCTCACAGCCTCCTGAACCTCAGCGCTGACATATTCGGTCTTGAATCCGAACTCCTCAGCCACCATGTTGATGGTCTCTGCATCCAGACGCTGGTTGATAGATACCATGATACCAACACCCATCAAGGTAGAGATAACCTGAGTAACGCTGATGTCCATCATCGTAGCCAATTCGCTTACAGTAACGAACTCCGTGAGTTTCAGGATCTTACTTTCCTTCTGCTCCTGACGAGCCTGATCTTGCAATTTCTCCTGAACAGCCTCACGCTTCTCCTTACGGTATTTAGCGCCCTTCTTGTTCTGGCTCTTGCTGGTCAAACGAGCAAGAGTCTCCTTTACCTGGCGTGCAACAGCCTCGTCATCAACTTCTATCTGACGCTGGTTGTTCTGATTGCCGCTCTTGTTGTTATTATTTCTGTTCTTATTCTTTTTCTTCTTATTGCCACCATTCTGGTTGTTCTGGTTGCCACCATTATTCTTGTTGCCCCCATTATTACCCTGGTTAGCCTCAGCATTGATATCAACACGTTCCTTGTTGATACGCACGCGTTTCTTTCTCTCACTGTGCTGCTGTGCAAGTTTTTCCTCACGTTCCTTGCGGCGTTCCTCTTTACTCTTCTTCTTAGGACGAGTACTCTGATTCAAGGAAGACAAATCGATCTTACCCAACACCTTAGGTTCATTGGCAGAGAATTTCTTCTCACTCTTGAGGGTGAACACGCTTCCAGAAGCATTCGTTTCAGCTGGCTTCTCGCCTTGTTGTGGCTGATTGTTGTTAGCCTGATTTTGCATTGACTTATGATTATTTTGCTTCTGTTGGCCATTATTTCTCTCACCATTCTGCTTATGCTGGTGAGACATCTGTCCGCCAGCATTACCTTTCTGATGTTCATGACTTGCTTTTACTTCAGCCTTAGAAGCATTAGTAACAGGCGCAGAGCTGACGGCAGCAGACTCCTTTCCAGACGCCTTACGATTCTCAGGAGCAGCAGACTTAGCAGTAGGTTTTCCGATGCTATCCAAGTCTATCTTGCCCAATGGTTTAAACTGTTGTTTACCATTAGACACCTCGGCATTCCCCTCACGGTCTTCCTTCTGCTCTGGAACACGTTTCTTATCTTTTGTTTTCTTGGTGAAAAGCTTTTCCGCCTGGTCACGGACCTTCTTGTCCTGACTGAAGGCATCGGTCAGAGCCTTATATTGCTGATCGCTAAGCTTGAAGCTTGGTTCTGCCTCGACCTCTCCCAGGTCACTTCTCTTAGATAGGAATTCAACTGCCGTCTGAAGTCCTATATTTAATTCACGTAGTGCTTTGTTTAATCTGATGCTCATATTTATTATTTATACTCCTTTTCTTTTGTCTCTTATTTGTAATGCGATTTTTAGAGAATTACTGTTCAAACTCTGCTCGTAAAACCTTCAATACGTTATCAACAGTCTCTTCCTCCAAGTCGGCCTTTTCTACGAGCATATCGCGAGGTGCATTGAGCACTTGCTTCGCTGTATCAAGTCCGATGCCCTTGATGGCGTCGATAACCCACTGGTCGATTTCATCAGAGAATTCATCCAGATAAATATCCTCGTCAGCCTGACTTTCGTCAATCTCACGGAACACATCAATGGTATATTCAGTCAACATAGAAGCCAACTTGATGTTCATACCACTGCGACCGATAGCCTTGCTCACCTCTTCTGGCTGCAAGAACACCTCAGCCTTCTTGTTTTCATCATCTATATTAACTGAAGAAATTCTTGCAGGTGCCAAAGCACGCTGAATGAACAACTTCACGTTGCTGCTATAGTTGATTACGTCTAAGTTTTCATTACACAACTCACGTACGATACCATGTACACGGCTACCCTTCACACCCACGCAGGCTCCTACAGGGTCGATACGCTCGTCGAAAGTCTCCACAGCAATCTTGGCACGCTCACCTGGCATACGGGCTATGCGACGGATAGCAATCAGTCCCTCTGCAATTTCAGGAACCTCAGCCTCCAACAGGCGCTGCAAGAAGATAGGTGCAGTACGGCTCAAGATAATCTTAGGATTATTGTTCTCATTATCCACGCGCAAGATCACAGCACGCACGGTTTCACCCTTGCGATACTGGTCAGCAGGAATCTGCTCTGCCTTTGGCAAAATCAACTCATTGTTCTCGTCGTCAACAATCAGGATTTCACGCTTCCAGATCTGGTAAACCTCACCGGAAATAATCTGACCCACACGATCCTTATACTTATTATAAAGAGAATCATGCTCAAGTTCCAAAATCTTAGAAGCCAAGGTCTGACGAAGAGTCAAGATGGCACGACGACCAAACTTATTGAAATCCACGTTCTCGCTCACATCCTCGCCTACCTCATAGTCAGCCTGGATCTTACGAGCCTCAGTCAAAGCGATTTCCTTATTTTCATCTTCCACCTCGCCATCAGCTACAACGACACGATTGCGGTAAATCTCAAAGTCACCCTTATCAGGATTGACAATCACATCGAAGTTTTCATCACTACCAAAAATCTTAGCAAGCACATTGCGGAAACTTTCCTCCAACACGCTCACCAAAGTTGTACGGTCGATATTCTTGGTTTCTTTGAACTCGCGAAATGTATCAATCATACTCGCAGTTAATTCTTGCTCTTTCTTAGCCATAGTTTATTTGAAACTTATTACGTATTTTGTATATTTTACCTTATCCATCTGGAAAGCATAATCTACTTCCTGTTTTACCGGACGCTTCTTGCCTTCCACTTTTACCTTTTCTTCAACACCTACTGTAAAATCATTGCCATCGACAGCCTTGAGGATGCCCTTTACTTTTTTGCCATCGGCATCAAGCACCTCGACTTCTTTGCCAACAAAGTTGATGTACTGCTGAGGCACCTTGAATGGCTGTCCCAATCCTGCAGAACCCACCTCCAGTTCAAAGTCTTCCTCATCACGATTCAAATGGTCCTCAATATATCTACTGAGTTCCACGCAATCCTCAATCCACACGCCATCGGCGTGGTCGATTTCCACGACAATCTTGTTGTCTTGACTAATTTCGATGCCTACCAAGAAATATTCCTTATCTTGGAGCCACTCATCCACTAATGTTTTTACGACGTTTTTGTCAATCATATATACCTTATTAAAATAAAATGAGGAACTCTTTGCGAGCCCCTCATTCCACTGAACGTTTGCAAAATTACGAATAATTTCGATATTATCCAAAAAAAATGGAACTTTTTATTCCTAACATGCGCATTTTTAATGGATTGTGCATGGATTTCAGCTAAAATCATACTTATTTCCTTCTGATATAGGCAGGTATCGTATGCACTTTATTTTTTCTTAGGATGCAAAATCTTGGCATATTCTTCCGGAGAATTCAAGAGGCGGGACGCTTCCTTTACCACCTTGTCATATCTCAGGGAATTGCGGATGGCACCTGCCTGATAATAGTAAGCTGCCACGATCGCGTTTTCCAGCAATCGCTTGATAGTAGCCTTATTATAATCCAGATCCTTTGCCACATTATGACTCAGTTTTTTCTTCAGTGCTTCAAACTCCGGTTTGGCATCCTCATAATATCCTTCAAACTTAGCAAGTTTCTCCAAATCCTTCAAGTATTTCTCCGTTTCACGGTCATACTTAAAGTTTGCCTTCAGCACTCTTGCCTTGAATTCCTCATAGTCTGCATCCGTCAAAGCAAATTCCTCTGGTGATACAATCGTTGGATGCTTGGCAATGTAATCCACCTCATAATTAAGCATCACCTCATTACTGTCACGTGCTCCTGCTAAATAGAAGGCAATATTTGGAAGAGAATCTGGCTTTACCTCTACATCTGGTTTGATACCGCCACCGTCACGCACTTCTCTACCGCCCACGGTATAGAAGACCTTGGTCAATGAATCTGGCACATGCTCCACATATCCACCCCTCGAATGTTTATAGTTCAAAGCCTGCACACATCTTCCGCTTGGAATATAATACTTGGCAGTGGTCAGTTTCATCTGTCCGTTGTAAGGCAAATCCATGGTTGCCTGAACCAGACCTTTTCCATACGTGCGCGTACCTAATATAATAGCTCTATCATAGTCCTGCAGACTACCACTTGTTATCTCACTGGCACTTGCCGTGTTTTCATTGACGAGCACAGCGATAGGCATCACCGTATCAATCGGTTCCACGGAAGTCTTATACTCATTGTTGGAACGTTTCAACTTTCCCTTCATCTGCAGTATCAGCTTGTTTTTAGGCAAGAACATATTGACGATACTGATAGCTTCCTGCACAGAACCGCCTCCGTTATCTCTCAGGTCGAGAATCAAACTTTTAGCGCCCTGTTTTCTCAAGTCGATAAAAGCACGACGTACATCTCTTGCAGAATTTTCTGTAAAACTATTATAGTTGATATAGCCTACCTGATTCTGCAACATACCATAATAAGGAAGATATGGCATCTGAATGGTTCGGCGTGTAACCTTCATTTTCATCTCCTTGCCCGTGCTCGGTCTTTTGATTTTGATGATAAAGGACGTACCAGGTTCACCACGGAGGTGGTCACTGACGTATGACACTTCCTTGCCAACCATGGAAGTATCTGCAATGGAAAGGATGACATCACCCTTCTTGAGACCAGCCTCCGCAGCAGGCATATTCTCATAAGGTTCGTCGATAACCACAGTCTGCAACTGGTTGTTATATCGAATCAGAGCACCCACACCGGCATACTTGCCGGTAAGCATGCGTTTCAACTCTTTCTGATCTGACTCAGGATAATAGGTAGTATAAGGATCAAGACTACCGAGCATAGCCTTGATACCATAGCCGATAACCTCATCCGCATTGAGTGTATCGACATACATCATATCCAAGTTTTTATAGATGGCATTGAAAACATCCATGTTTTTAGCCACTTTGAAATCATGGTCTTTATCTTTCTGTGCAAAAGTTGGCAATGCCAAAAGCAGAGCCAGCATTGAGATCCATATTTTATTCATGCTTACCTTTTTATTAATATGTTTATTTGCCTACAAAATTACTCATTTCTTTGTGAAAACTGCCATTTTCTGTCTTAAAATATGCCTATAAACAAGAAAAAATGCACTTTTTGAAGAAAAACTCAAAAAAAACCGGCAAAAAATTTGGTAGAATCACGAAAAGTTAGTACTTTTGCAGTCGCAAATAAGGAACATCATGTTCTTATAGATGCAAAATGCTTCAATAGCTCAGTTGGTTAGAGCACCTGACTGTTAATCAGGGGGTCGTTGGTTCAAGCCCATCTTGAAGCGCAAATGATGATTTTGTTTCATCACTCATTTTATTAAAGTTAAAAATGCTTCAATAGCTCAGTTGGTTAGAGCACCTGACTGTTAATCAGGGGGTCGTTGGTTCAAGCCCATCTTGAAGCGCAAAAGCCTTGCAGGTTCAACACTTGCAAGGCTTTTTGTTTTTATACTTTTCAAAGTTGACAAGTAGAAAATCACTAAGTTCTTTCAACCGTCAACCAAAAGAAAATTGTAATATATTTCAACTTATTGTCACTTCAATGCATAAATTATCCTAATTTATCACTAAAGTTTCGTTATTGTCCCATTTATAATGTACCTTTGCATATAAGTATCAAAACTATCCTGTTATGGACAAAGATATAAATAGATTAAAAGTTGTACTCGCAGAAAAGAAGCGAACCAACAAATGGTTAGCCCAACAGTTGGGCAAAGACCCAGGAACCATATCCAAATGGTGTACAAACACTATGCAGCCGAACTTGGAAACTCTCGTTGAGATTGCCAAATGTTTGGATGTGGATGTTAAAGATTTGCTTTGGTCGATTAAATAATATCAATATGAATATATTTTCATTTTTCGCTGGTGCCGGTTTCCTTGATTTAGGCTTCGAACTTCAAGGTAATTTTCATGTGGTATTTGTAAATGAATACCACAAGGCTTTCAACGATGTTTATCAGTATGCACGACAACAAATGGGATTTCCAACCCCAAAATATGGACATCACGTAGAAGATATAACAGAATATGTAGATGAGAAGCATAAAGAAAAATTGCAAACACTGATTAACTATGTAAAAAAATCAAAAAAAGAAGACATCACTGGATTCATTGGAGGACCTCCATGCCCAGACTTTTCTGTAGCAGGTAAAAATAAAGGTAAAGATGGTGAAAACGGCAAATTATCTGGCACCTACGCCCAACTGATATGTAAAGCTCTACCTGATTTTTTCTTGTTTGAAAATGTAAAGGGTCTGTATAGAACCGTCAGGCACAGACATTTTTTCGAAGATTTAAAACAACAATTTCTCAGTCATGATTATTACTTAACTGAGCAACTAGTTAATTCTTTAGAATTTGGAGCTCCACAAGATAGAGATAGAATTATATTAATAGGAATTCATAAAAAAATAACAGAGCAACTAAAACTTCCTGTAGAAAATGGTAAGCTACTTAATTTTCCTTGGGAAAAATATAAAACTTATAGATTAGATGACATAAAGAAATTGCCTTGGCCTGACAAAACTCCATATAAAGAAGGAGTTGAAACAGAAATGCCTGAAGGTATATTAAAGGATTTAACCGTTGAATATTGGTGGGAAAAAAATGAAGTAATCAAACACCCAAATGAAGAAATGTTCTTTAAGCCACGTGCTGGTATTCTACGTTTTACAACAAAAGACGAGGGAGATGTTGAAAAGAAATGCTACAAACGCTTACATCGTTGGAGATATTCTCCAACTGCGGCTTATGGGAATAACGAAGTCCATATTCATCCATATCTCCCTAGAAGAATTTCTGTAGCAGAGGCATTAGCGATTCAAAGTTTGCCGGCAAATTTCATTTTACCACCTAATATAACTTTGACAGATGCATTTAAGACTATTGGCAACGGAGTACCTTTTGTTTTGGCTAAAGGTATTGCAAATGAAATATACGATTATATAAATAAGAATATTTGCAAATGAAATTACAACATCTAATAGAGCTCATAAACGAGCTAAAGCCAAATACATATTTCAAATATATTCGCAGTGACGAAAAATGTGAATATATAAAAATAGATATGAACGAACCTCGTGTTTATTCTAAAACACCAGATGGTAAAGATCATAGCATAGCTGACACGTACCTTCAACTTCTTGCTGATAGAATAGAAGAAAATGTACCATTCAATATTAGTCAACTTATGAACAATAGTGGATCTAACCGACCTATTATTGAAACAATTATTGCGCACACAAAAGAATTCTATTGGTATCAAAACGGAAGAGCTAAATATGTGGTGTGGATTCCGACGCATCCACATACTCCGGGAGAGTTAGATGAATGGACAGATGAAAGCCTCATCAAAAATACTCCTGTAAGACCTATTGTAAAATCAATTGACGAACTTATTATCAATAATTTAGCAAAGCAGACATTCTCAGAACAAGAATTAGGAGACATCCTTAAGGATATGTATGCAGAAGGCAATGCAGAACATTCCCAAGCATCTAATGTTCATTTGTTTGGTCTTAAATATGGGCAAATCATCAGAGCCAATAAGTTGTCAACAAAAGCTATAGTCAAAAGGTCTGGCATTTCAGACAACTATGCCATAGAAGTAAACAAAGGAATCAAATTATCAGAACTGATTGCACAAAAGGCTTTTGGAATGGCATTTTGGGATGGAAAATCAAAAGTTAAAAATATCACAAAATCAACTAAAGGTTCATCCACAAATTCAGTATTAAGCGATTATTCTTTCTTTTTCCCAACTCTTCGCACTAAGCCTTTCATGCTCCTTGCGGGCATAAGCGGAACAGGCAAGAGCAGAATTGTGAGAAAGCTTGCTTTTAAATCTTGCCCTAAAGAACTACAAGACAAAGATGGGACAGAACCAGGCAATTACTGCATGATAGAAGTCAAACCAAATTGGCATGACTCTACCGAATTGCTTGGCTATTGGAGTAATCTTAACAAACGCTATATGTTCACTAAGTTCGCAAAATTCTTGGTGAAAGCAAAGATGTACCCTAAGGTGCCTTTCTTCATATGTCTTGATGAGATGAACCTTGCTCCTGTAGAACAATACTTGGCCGAATTTCTTAGTGTGCTTGAAACAAGAAAGTCGGTTGAAGAGGAAGATGGGAGCATTGTTATCAAGAGCGGGGTTCTTATTGACAAAGAATATTTCAGAAGCATTGGTAAGGTCGGAAAAGGCGATAAAGAGCAAGGCTTTGCAACCTGCAAGAATGACAGAGACATATACATGAAGTTATTCGATATTGTCGATGAAGAAGAGATGAAAGCTGTGCCACAGAATGAAGAAACTTCTCTGCTCGATACCGGCTTGTCCCTACCAGAAAACATCTTCGTCATCGGGACAGTCAATATGGATGATACCACCCATCAGTTCTCACGCAAGGTGATAGACCGTGCCATGACTATAGAAATGAATGGTGGTGCTCTCACAGACATTTTCAGCGACAAGGACGATTTAACATATACAGAGAATCCACTAACAATGGATGACTTGCATGCTGAATATATTTCGGCAAAAGAAGTCATTAGCAACTGCTCTTCCGTAATAGGAAGCGAAGATATTCTAAAATATATAAAAGGTGAGATGGAAAATGGTCTCCCACAACGTCTGGAGGAAATCAATAAAGCGTTACGTGGCACCCCTTTCACTGTAAGTTATCGTGTCATGAACGAACTAACTATCTACCTAGCTGTCCTTCTTGACAAAGCTGAGGAAGATGGGCAAGAAATCTCATTAGAAGTTTGCAAGCAACTTGCCAATACTGCCATTGACAAAATTCTGCTCATGAAGATCCTTCCACGAGTAGAGGGAGATGACGAAATGTTCCGTATTTCGGAAAAGGAGCGTACAGCCAATGGATTCTCTGACCAAGCAGACGATGGTCATGAGTTCACCAAACTTGACTGGTTGCGCCAAATTGCGCCGCAACACACAGAAGACAACAAAGACAGCTATATGGCTGTAGATAAACTATCCGAAATGATAGAGAGACTAAATCGCCAGAGTTTCACTCGTTTTTGGCCATAAAACAAACAAGATATGGAAGCATTAAGGTTTGAACATCAAGATGGAGACTATCAAGTCATCGTACGAAGCGAAGACTTGTCGTATGCATGGGAACGTTTCAAAGGTCGTATTGACTATGACAACGATCCTAAGCCAAATTCTGCTATGCCATACGAAGAGCGTTATTGCAAATATTCATCAAAAGATATATGTAAACTCTATCTTTATGACTACCAAACCTCAGAGTTTAAAAAAACACCAGAAGATGGACAACAAGTTTGGGGAGAGCTAAGACCTGTCATGTTTGAAACTTGCGAGTATAATATCGCCATTCGTTTCAAGCCGGGACTCCTTGACAAAAAATCTACCCCCAAAGTTCTCCATGTTCGTAAAGACATAGAAACTGCATTCTTTCTTGATAAAGATTACAATGGTAATGTTGTTGGATTATCAGGAAATGTTAGCTTTCTAAATGAGCCTGGAGTTTTCAAATTGGAATTTGAGTACCAACATGCTGGTAAGACCAAACGCACATGGGTAACATTTGAAGTTGTCAGTCCTAAACTTGACACCAAGCACGACTACAAGTCACTGCTTAATGATGTAAACGAAGAATACAATGATATCATTTTCCGTTATCTTGCTACAACTTACCAACAGTTGACAAGAGGAAGAGTTAAGAATGACATCGTGTGGATGAATATCTTTGAGGACATTATAGATGATTACCTCAAAAACATCGAGTTGATTCTTCGCCGTCCACATCAAAATGTACGAACATACACAACTTATGCTAAAGTTGAAAAGGTTAAGAGGTGGACACCTGCACTTGAAGATGAATATGCAGAGAACCTGCAAGCAAAACAGCTTGACAACCATTGGTTTGAATTAAAAGAAAGCAACAATACCGTAAATACCCGTGAAAATCGCTTCGTGAAGCATACCCTCGTACACATCGGCAGACGATTGACAAAGATACTCAATGAAGTATTGACTAACAACCGCAATGATGACCTTTCGGACGATCATCGCAACCGATTGCTCAATTACAAGGAGCGCATCCACAAGTTGGAGCATAACCCATTCTTTAGAACCATTGGCAAATTTGAAGGGATGAGCCAAGACAGCATGGTACTCCAAAGCCGTGCTGGTTACCAACAGGTATACAAAGATTGGATTAAGTTACGCCGTGGCATAGACTTATACAATGGTGCTTCCAACATAGGAACTTTGCAAATATGGGAAATCTATGAATTGTGGTGCTTTATCAAGATGAAACGAATGGTAAAACAACTGCTTCATATAGAAAAAAAGTATCCAGGTTATGAAAAGTTGGTCTCAGAGCCTGTGGGTTCGTTACTAAACCCATTTTCAAATTCCAAGATGGAGCATGTTGTAACTTTCAACTACCCTACTCCTAACGAAAATGACACATCGGAATGGGCTGAACAAATGCGCATGCATGCTGGTGATGTTATCACATTGCACTACCAGCATACCTTCAACCGCAGAAATGCAGATACATTTGGAGTACACACGGCAACAACAGAGCAAAGACCAGACATTGTGCTAAACATCACCAAAAAAGACGGATCTAAGATTTTGCTTACTTATCTGTATGATGCCAAATATCGCGTTATCAACGACAAGCGGTTGGATAAAGACATAGAAAAAGAAGACATGGAAGAGATGCAAGAGTTACATGGCGGTGATTATCCACCATCAGATGCCATTAATCAGATGCATCGCTATCGTGATGCAATCTATTATGGGTCAGAACTCAAAGACCAAACTAGCAAAGAAGTGATAGGAGGGTACATTCTCTTTCCTGGGCGAGGAGACAACGAAACGATTGCTAAGAGATACTATAGCAACAGCGTGGCTAGTGTAAATATAGGTGCATTCCCTTTATTGCCAAAAAGCAAAAGCCGTAAAGAACATTATGGACATGAAGGCGAAGATAGTCCACAGCTCTACGAGCACTTAAAAGATATTCTCTTAGAAAAGAGCCTTGGCTATGAGCATGTAGAGAATTCCATTCCACAAAGAGGATTAGTTTACAAACTTCCTTTGGAAGGCAAAAATGCCGTAATTCTTGTTGGATATTGCAAACCAGAACAATGGAAACTGGTCTTAAAGAACAAGCTATACTATACACGAGCTGGCTTTGAGAGTGGTTCACTTAGACTAATACCAGGGTTCGAAAGTTGTAAATTCCTTGTTATGCACAACCAACAAGACAAGGCAATTTTCAAGCTAACAGGGCAAGGGGCAAGAATCGTCTCTGGCAAAGACCTTCAGAAGAAAGGATTTAGTGCAAGTAAAGACTATTATTTAGCATTCGACTTGGAGAGCAATAATCCAGAAATCTCATTTGAAGGTAAGGCTGGAGAAATTCTTCAACTAAAGAAGTCTGCAAATCCATATAAGAAGGAACCATACTTCACGACTCTTGAGCAATTACTTGAGACTGCAAACAATAAAGAGTCTACAGACTCGTTTTAAGGGACATATATATTAATCGGTTTTTATTTGCAAAGAAAATTCCAAACTTTCATAAGTGACTGATTATCAGCAGTTTTTTATTTGCAAAGAAAATTCCATGCAATAATAAAGATATGAATTGGAAAGATAAAGCTTTAGATATTTTAAAGGAAAGTTTAACACCCATTCCTCATGAATTGAGTGAACTTGATTGGAAGAGCAATCTATCTACGAAAACGGATAGACTTGCCCAACACATCTGTGCTTTTAGCAACCATCAAGGTGGCGGTATGTTTGCGTATGGAGTAAATGATGATGCCACATTTACTGTACTTACGAAAGAAGAAATAGAGAAGATTGTTAAACATATGGGAAACATCGCCCACAACAATCTCTCGCAAGCAGTTGATATAGACCATGCTATTCTTGAATACAATGGTCATCCTGTTCTCTTTGTTTATGTACCAGAACAAAGAGAAAAGCCGATATTTCTTCGAGGAAAAGATTATCATGAGTCATATTGTAGAGCAAATGGACAAACTCGTAAAATGTCTGAACTACAAGTACGCAATATGATAGCCACCTCACAAGGATTAAGTTTTGAGGAAAGAATAGCCAAAAGAGATTTAACAAAAAAAGAAGTTTTGCAACTATTGAATTTCCGTAAATTCTTTGAGCTATTAGACAAAGATACTCCCAAGTCGGTTGATAGCATCATGCATAGAATGGCTGACTATGGATTCTGTATTGGAGAAGAGGATAATTGGAGCATCACCAATCTTGGTGCCATTTTATTCGCCAACAACTTAAATGATTTTGAAGGTCTCAGCAATAGAAAAGTCATTGTACGCAAGTATGTAGGTACCAACAATCGCAACACTCTACTTGAACAGTTCGGACAATATGGATATGCTGTCGGATTTGAGGGGTTAATAGACTTCATCATGAAAAATGTATCAACAGAAAACATTGAAGTCAAGCGTGAAGATGTTGCACAATACCCACAAATTGCAATACGTGAGTTCACTGCTAATGCCTTGGTACATCAAGATTTCGGAATCTCTGGAATAAATCTAACTATTGAGATCTTCTCAAATCGTGTTGTCATAACCAATCCTGGTGCACCACTTAACGATGTCAATCGGCTGATAGACCTGCCACCAAACTCTCGCAATGAGAAATTAGCAGAACTAATGTTTTTGTTGGGCTTTTGTGAACGACGTGGCAGTGGTATAGACAGAGCGGTTGCCGCCATAGAAGCCATGCACCTTCCTGCTGCTAGAATAGCAAAGGAGGAAATGTGTACAAGAGTTACACTGTTCCCTCACAAGGAACTAAATGATATGACAAAAGAAGAAAAGATTGAGGCTTGCTATCAGCATGCTTGCCTTGTAAACGAGGATGGCATGAGTATGAACAACCAATCTGTCAGAGAACGTTTTAATCTCAAAAAGACGCAATCATCTGTCGCTTCAAGAATCATTGCTGATACACAAGAGGCAGGTCTCATCAAGGCAGCTAATACTGATATTGTATCTAAGAAATTCATGACGTATGTACCATACTATGCCTAAAGCATGGCATGGTACACCTATATATGCTAATAATAAATTCAGAAAAGAAATGATAGATAGATTTGATTTTAAGTTTGAATCACGATACATCGGATTATGGTACCAACCAAATAATTCAAATAAGCAGTATTCAGGAACTCTATTCCTCGAAAAGCAAAACATTTATATTGAATTATACTTTCAAGGAGAAGATATTGCCAATTCTGAGCAATTAAATAGCCTATATGGTTCTGCATACTCTTATGACAAGCAAAACAATAAAGAATATTCCGTATATATTGCTCTACAAGGTTTAACTTGTTTAAAGTCCAAGCATTTTGTTAGAGGTTTAAAGCATTATAAATATGAGGTCAAAAAGATGTTCATTTTCGATGAATCCTTGTCTTTTGAAGGCATAAAAGCCATTGGTTTTAAATCTCCTATTTTAGACCAATGGGCAGCTAACATAATGAGAAAAGGATTCAAAGAAATTGAAAATGGGATTAGTAATCCAAAATTAAACATCATATATTATTATCCACCACAACCATATACATTATTCAAATCAGAAGATGTCGATATAGACATTTACTTCTGTTTTCGACGTACAGTTGGCGGTATTAACCAAAGCATTACCCAACAAGCATATTTACGCTTACACCTTCATAAATATCAATCATTTAATGAATGTTTAGAGACAATGCAAAAATATTGTTTCTTACTGTTTCTATTAACAAATAGAACATTTATGCCTGAAAACATCACTTGTTACAACCAAGGAAAATTCGTTTACAAAGTAAATGAAAAGTATGCTTATCGGTATATTGATATTCCGCAAGCCTCTTCTCCTCAGACCGAATTGACAGACTTTACACACGAAGAAATATTAGCAATTTTTAGTGCGTGGAACGAATTATACAACAAGTATAGTGATGCTATTAATGCTTTTTACGAAACATTATTAAACTGGTACTCTCCACCTGCATCACAAATAAGAAACTATATTTCTTTTATAGACTCTATAACTAAAGAGTATAAAGGAGAGAATGGCAATGTTGCCCCCAAAAGTAAGCGGGCAAAAAGAGTTCAAGAAATCTTAGAAAAGGTAGATAGTGTTCTTGACAAAAGAGATAAGACGGACTTAAAGAATTGGCTTCTTCATACTACAGGAAAGGAACTTGATTCTCGATTTTGCAAATTGTTAGACAACCTCAAAGGGCTACTACCCGATGAACTTAACAAGGATTTTGCAACTAAAGCCGTAAAAACCAGAAACAACATTACTCACCCTAATTCCAACGATGAGAATTCTTTTGATAAAAGCCAATACGAAGACGTTGCTTATAAATTAACAAAAATCATTCGTGCTTTTATGCTGAAAGAAATTGGGGTCAAAGAAGACATCATTAAAGATATCATAAAATTCTAGCAAGAAAGAAGGATATAAGCCTTCTTTCTTGTTATTTAGAAAACTTGATTTAATTTTCTTGTAAATCTTTAAATTATAAAAAACTACAATTCAACAAATTACAAAGATATTCTTGTAAAACTCAACATTTATAACTAGAGTACAAGAACACAAAGAAAGCAAGACTACAAGACTATTAGAGCTACTTTCGATATCCACAATACCCTAATAATATCACAAGGAATACAGACATTCCTATCATAAGCCAAGTACATTTCCTTGTATGTCCATTTTCTTGTAATTCTTCTTGTATTCTTGTAAATCTCAAAGTATTCATCTAATTGACTTTCAAGAACTTACATTTTTTTTCTTGTAAATACAACAAATTTTCTTGTAAACTTTTACCTTATTATACTAATTGCATAAGAACCATCTTCTACCAATAACATGTACCTTTCCTACTTTTCTTTTAAAGAAGCAAGAAGATTTGTCACCTTATTACATTTTAAAAATTCTCATCCAAAACTTTTCCTTATATGTCCATCTTCTTGTAAATTATTTGTATCCATTTAATCTTTCGCTCGTAATTCGCTCGTAAATACAATCAATTTAAGAGCGCCAAAACTCTTGTTTTCAAGCACTTACAATCAAGAGCGAAACTTTTTCGCTCGTAATTCGCTCGTAATTCACTCTTATTTTACGAGCGACCAATTTGAGACGTTACCTTTGGTTTCATTTTGTATGATTCCATCATGACGAAGCTTACGTAGGATATTTCCTATTTTTGTCTTTTTTGGGGTATCATCCAACTGGTCAGAAATAACATTCCACAGCAGTTTGTCTATTTCTCCTCTTGTCAATGCCCCATGATCTTTCAATGAATCTCTCGCACGACTTCGAGTCAAGCCCCTTATGCATCGAATACTCCACCTTCTTGCCTGTACGCTGTGCTATGTTCTCACTTCGGCTAATCAGCTGTGGGTAAGCGATATTACTTATATCCAACTGGCAAATGGGGATGTTGCGTACCTCCATCTGGTAACGGATGCGTATTCTCGTAAAATTGTAGGATGGGTACTTGCTGATACATTGCGTGCAGCTTTGTCCATTCAGGCTCTTCAGATGGCTATTGACCAGGCCATAGAAATGAATGGAGGAGAATGTCTCAAGGGGCTTATCCACCATTCCGATCGCGGTGTACAATACTGTTGTGACGCTTATGTTCAGAAGCTACAGGAATATGATATCAGTATCAGCATGACAGAAGACTATAAGCCAACTGACAATGCCATTGCCGAACGCGTGAATGGAATTATCAAGATGGAAAAGGTCTATCGCATGCATGTGTTCAAGGACATCGAATGTGCTCGTGTTACCATCGGTCGTTACATACAATTCTATAATAACCGCAGACCACACATGAGTATAGGCTATAAAACTCCGGCAAAGGCGCATCTGGAGCAAGGAATCCAACAAAAGATGTGGAAAAAGAGAATTTATACTTCGAAAAAGAAGGATTCTTAATAAAGATTGTGTATCTTTGCAAAACCAAAAGAGCAAGTCCGGGTTCGGTAAGTCCAGTGGAAGGGTAGTGACTACAAATATAGTACGATTCTTTTTATTGTGTCTATAAAATTAGGAACAAAAAATAAGAAGTGTCTACTATTTCAGTTTTATGAAATTGATTGTGTCTACCTTTTTAGTTTATAAAGTAAAAAAGTGTCTACTGAAATCAGGAAAAGTCACTCTGGCTTCGTGACAAGCTTGCATTCAAGAATCTCAGCATAGACCTCAGCAATCCAGAAAACTGGTTTATGCCATTCAAATAAAAGGCTCGGACATGAGTTATAAAACATCAAGTGGTCACACTTGATATAACAAGTTAGAAACGCTTTCTCGCCTGCGAGAAAGCGTTTCGTTTGTATAAAAGCGCCTCACCCTTCACCTCTGCCACATAAACAACTGACACTCAGACGGTTACTCAAGCAATTACTCATTTCCACCCTTCACCACCTTTCATCACCCTTCGTCACCCTTCGTCTTGTAAAAATTTTCGCCATTCTTCACCACCCGTTATTTATTTTAGCATCTTCCGGCTTTCCATGAAAAGTGAAGCAGACTTCTATGAAAAGTGAAGCAGACTTCTATGAAGAGTGAAGTAAGCTTCTATTAAGAGTGAAGTAGGCTTCTATTAAGAGTGAAGCAGACTTCTATTAAGGCAGAAATAACATTCAGATGACAGACGGTGAAGGGTGAAGATGGGTGGTGAAGGGTGAATTTTTGCCCTTCACCTCCAGAACCCCAGTATTTATGGGGGTTTCAGGCGAAAAGATGAAGGGTGAAGGATAAATGCCTATACGAGCTGAAAAAAGTGATTAAGATAGGGGGAAAAAACTTGCCTATGGCGCAAATGTGCCCCCAGTAAGGGCACATTATTGCCATAGGCAAGCACATGGTCGGAAGACCACTTATTTAACTAAATATCTCTTTCCATTGACCAATATGATTGTACCAGGAGAGACTGCATCCTTGTGGATGCGCTGACCAGATAAAGTATAGACTATCTTGTCGTTTATACCTTTCACAGAGTCTGATGAAACCTCCCTGATAGCAGTAGGCGTTTCTTTGACATGGAGCACAACAGGCTTCCAGGTATCCAGACGACCATCCCCATCTGCATCAACAAGTCCCGTCGTTCCATTAGGAACAAACAGATGAACTTCCTCAGCCTGTTTTTCACTGACAGGATCCGCAACCGTACCAGCACCCTTGATTACCTTAAAGGTAATTTTCTCCTGAGGCGTATCCCCAAAGATAGCCATGATGGCCACGTGATGCAGGTTGCCTGCTTTCTGCGGAAAAGGTTCAGGACACTGATTGCCCACTACATAGCCCTTCGAATCAAAAGCCACAATCTCACAATCTTCCAGGAGAACATCATTCCACATCACCTGACAGTACAAGAAAGAATTGGTATTGTATATGCGATGTTCCCGCTCATAACGGTCAAGATATTGGATTTGGCGCCAGCCGCTCTCCTTCTCCCAACCAATCTGACCAAATTCCTTATATCCGTCAGACTTTCGATAAGTACCATCCTCACAAGCCTCAGACTTGGAAGAATACTTGTCGTGAATGTCGGTCTGTGCGGACATTCCCTGTACCGCACAAACCAGACATAATATTAAAAAGAATTTTCTCATAAATCTTACTTGTTAAGATGAACGAATTTCTTGTTACCACGAATGACAACAGTCTCGATAGCATGCTTAGCCACACGCCTACCGTTCAAGTCATACGTTGCTTCTGAACTATCCTCATCTGTCTTGACAGAGCCAATACCTGTGGTAGAAGCCAAATCGATGACGAGAGGTTGGTCAAGACTGCCCACGATAGCATCGTCACGATAGAACATGGTTCCAGGAATCACCTGTTCCATTCCATCCACGCTGACGATGAAGCGCAAGTTAGCACCACTGTTCTCACCAGCAATCGTGATGAAATAAAGATCCGCATGAGCCTCATCAGTCAAGGCACGAAGTTCACCATCACCATCAATCACTCTGACTACGGCATCCGAACGGACAGCACCATGCTTATCTACCACACGGGCAATGACGTTCATATTGCCTTGATGCATCTGGGCAATCTCAGTTTTCTCATTCACTGCATCATCTCCACCCAGTCTCATGCTCTTAGCCATAGAGGTTTCCCTGGCAGCAGAAGAAGTTGCAGATGGATAATGGAAAGTATGCTGCTGATTACGAGTAGAATAATACAAGTAACCCTCGCCCGACTTCAAAGCCTCCAAAGAGCCTACCCATTCACTACTGTTCCAAGAAGCAAAAGCAGTCTGACTCTTGACAACATCACCTTCCTGAGGTTCGAGATCAGCAAACGCATTGCCGATAGAAACGTATCCAGGAGCCTTATAGCCAATCCAGTTCCAATTAGGTTTGATGACAACAGGATCGTTGGCAACATCAATAGCATCACCGACAACAGACAGAGATACAGGCGCATTGCCCTGGATTTTGTACATCTCGCCAGCTACCACCTCGTTGATGGAATTGCTGGTAGGAGTCCACTGTCCATTTTCACTGATCATATAGTTCACCTGATTCTTGATGCCAGCGAGAAGTTCATCAGCACTGCCATTATCAGGATTCACATAGAAGCTGCTCCATTGCCATCCCTTCTTGAGATTCAGGATCTGCTCTACCTTTTCCTGGGCATTCCAAACGTTAGGTGAAGAGATGGTACCAACGATATTGTCGGTCACAAACATGTTCGCCTTGTCCATGCTCACCTCTACCATCGGAAGAACTCTACCCGTCTTAGCCTCAAATACCTTATAGGTCAAGTCCTTGCCGTTGTCCTCAGCATTACCATATACATTCATGAGCACATAGTAAGCATCATAGCGAGAGAAGTAAGTAGGCTTAGCCACACCCACACATCTGTCACCTCGGAAGGCAGCCACAATGTCATTCACGTCTTGCGACATCTCACCATTGATTTCAAGCTGACCATTGACATTCATCGTAAATTCGTAATCTGCAGAATTTACGCTCCAGTCTGGAGCCACACTCGTACTGTTCACCTTGATGACCATAGGTTCTGGTACGCCCAAGTTACCGGTCAGGTAAATCGTAGCCTCCTGACTGCCGATGGCAAGAGCAGGATCAACCGCAAAGGTCAACTTCTTGCTGGAGAGCGCAGGCAGATAGCCCGTTTCATTCTCCAGAGTGAGCCAAGATGGCAAACCGCTTACAGTCCAAGACTCTGTAGTACCACTATTATTATTGATTTCAGCCGCGATGCTCACCTTTTCTGTACCATGCTTCACGGTTTCTACTTCATCCTGCTTCCATACCAGTTGGTTTTGGCGAACATAGACATCCCATGTCACATTCTCAGAATAGTTGTTGTGACTGTCACGTACATTCTTGACCGTTACAGTCAGCGTGCATCCCTCGATTCGTTGTGGTTGCTCTGTGAGATTTACCAGAATCTTACGTTCGCTTGCCACATATTCGAAGCTTACATTCTGCTTATCAGGTACAGACTTCAATGCCGGTACATTATCAGAAGTAGGCGCAAGAGTTACAGGCACATTGACAGGCTTAACTGCCCCAGATTGTGTAGCACTCTGGTCAGAGAGCGTTGCTAAGATGATAGGCGCATTACCTTCATCAAGTCCACCCTCCTCGAAAGGATAGTAAGCTATCAAGCCATCACTTGCCTTATTGACACGGGCATACATATTGTTCTTGATGACATCACCCATGCGACGACCCTTCCAGATACGGATTTCATCTATCGCACCCTTCAGCATATCCGTAGCCTGAGCACCATCATACTTACCACCCAAGAGCAACTTACTTGTCTGGATGGCAGGAAGAACAGAAGCCATCATCTGCTTCTTAGCCACACCATCGAGATAAACCGTAGCAGAACCAGATGTACTCTTCAGCACATTGACAGCTACATGGTGCCACTGGTTGTCAGTCACCTTGTCAGAACCGATTGCATAATCAGCGCCATTCACATTCATCTTGAGCAAACCAGCCTCATCAACAAAGATGTCGAACTGATCCTTGCTATTGAATCCGAAGACATTCGCCTTACCATTCTGTTTTTCCTCAGCACGGAACCAGAATTCAGCCAAATAGCTTTCCTCATGGGTTGTGGCAATCTTGGAAGCATCCACAGCCACAACGGTCTTTCCGTCCAAGGCAAGTGCATAATTCTTGCTTGCTAAATACCAGGCTGTAGCAGAAGGCAAAACGAGATTACGACTACGAGCATAGTCGGTAGCCAAACCACCATGACCTTCATCCAGTCGCCAATAACCCATCAAGCCATCGCTATAACGGGTCTTCCGCTCGTACATTTCATTCTGAGCCTCACTCCAAGGACGAGCCTGATTCCAAAGACTGACATCATGTATCTGACCTTGCATCTTCTCACCCAATGTGACAGGGCCATTGCCTTTGTACTCACCAACCTTTAAATTGTTGAACAAGACAACATCAAAGGCATCATAAGCATAATTGGCATTGAAGGTCTGCTTCTCTGCATCATAACTGAAGCTGACAAACTGCCAGGTATTCTTCTTGAAAGCATTGTCGCTGGTAAATTTCTGTCCATTGACATCAACTACCATCTTGTCATCATCAGCCACGCTCACGGTCATTCTGCCAGCCTTCGTGCCATGTGAGAATATCTCACCCTTGGCAGAGTAACGCATCCACATATTGACGGCAAACGACTTATTGCTTAAATTGAAGTTGGCATTGGTCTTGGCACCTTCGCCACCTGTCAGATTCAGAGCCACATCATGAGCCACCTGTGCATCATTCAATTCTCCCTGGATAGAGAAGTTGTCAGCCTTGCTCATCGCACCAGAACGAATATCCTCGTTGAAAGTCAAGGAGATTTCGCTGTCAGCGGTAAGTACGCCATTAGATGGATTAGGATTGCTAATCACCTGTGGGCGAGCCATATCCTTATAGAAGGAAATGACCTCAGAAGACTTCGTCACCTCTTCACCACCGAAGTTGCTCACCGTAATGGTACGGATGTTCCATTGTCCATCAGGATAAGTATCATTGTTTGCCATACTGAAGACATAATTGAATGTACCTTCATCAGACAACAAGCCCTTGTTCTTATCAGCAGCCGCTTCCTTCTCGCTGACTACCCACTCTTTCACGGTAAGCCACTGCGGATTGCCCTGCTGCTGTACCTGCAGGCGAACGCTCTTCATACCACGAGCATTCTTATCATAATTGCTGATGGTAAGATGCATCGAAGTACCAGTCTCCAAATTGATGGCACTCTCAGCTGACTTCAGAGAGACATCACTGCTCGTCTGCTGGAAGTAGGCACTGAGTTTCAGGATTTCCTCGATATTGCTATCACAGGTGCTTGACATACGAAGCTGCAAATCCTTATAATCATAAATGTCAGGATTGGTCTGTGAAATCTGCAAAGTCTTGGTTACTGTCTCACCTGCTGGTACGAGAATTGTACGGCCAGCGGTCACATCCTTACCGTCCATCTTGACAGCAGCACCATTTGGATTGGAAGAATCGACCACATTCAAGTTGAAGTAACTGTCGATATCAGCCTCACTGGTATTCTGCAAGTAGATGGTAAATGTAGCAGGTTTGCCACTTGGTACACCTGTCACAGAAGTTTCCTTGGCACTGAGATGAGGCTGCTCCACCTGAGCAGTCTTTGTCTGGATGGTAGTACCCGGTCTGTAATACTTGGTCTTCACCTCATCCTCGTATGGGCAACTGGTTTGTCCGGCACGAGTATAGAAGATAGGTCCAAATCCATCAGGAGCATCGATGACATCAATAGAAAGTGCATCGGCATCACCAGTCTCTACAAGCGAGAAGCCCACTTCACGAGAAGACTCCTCGGTGCTGCCATCACTTGTTGTCGCGCCACCTCCCTTTTCATCGTTTGTCAAAACCTCAACACCATTTCCATCAAATGCAAATCCAAGTTTTCCACTACCTACAATCAGCAGCGAAGTCTCGCTTTCCACGGTGAAATCCTTACTGTTCACCGATTGGGTAGAACTGGACACACTTGAACCGGCATCAAAAGAATAGTTCGTACGCTTGTACTCAGCATTCTCGATGGCAGTCACCTTTGCCTTCTCATTGTTGGCCAAAACCTGTGTCCATGCAGAAATCTGCGCATTATACCAGGCGATGGTATCGCTTGCCACATAGTCGTCCTTCAATTGAGAACCATTGTATGCACTCTTTGGCAAGACCATCTTATAAGACTCACCGCTAAGTTCACCAGACTTGGAAGCCTTGGCTCCCCAAACTTTCTTATCACTATTGTTGGAGCCTAATCTGGAATCAGTATTAGACAACTTGGTGATATAAACTGGCTTGTCTGTGTTATTGACATAGCCATCATAGCTGTTCACATGTACCAAGCAAGAGTTACGCAACTTCTTGAAGTTTGGCAGCAGTACGTTCTCCACATAGTTCTGAGTATAGGAGAACTCAGTACCATAACGAGTACCCACGCTCATCACATCGCGTTTCTCCAGTGCTGGCACACTATTAGCATCAGCCGCATAGATACCTACCTGTCGGGCATTGCCGAAATTGTAGTTCACAGAAGAACCGATGAAGACGTCACCCTGATCGCCTACATACTCCGGCTGATCGCTGGTAGAGATACGCTTGGTAGTGGTAATGGTCTGAACAGTGGTATTTCCCATTCTCACCTCTTCGTCAATCTTGACTCCCACTTCCAACTCGTTCTTCACTTCTATTTTGGTATCTTTAGTTACCAAAGCACCCATACCTGCCGTACCGGTTGTAATGGTAGTTTCGCAACCCATGCTTGCCTTGACGCTCGTCTCATTGGCATATTTTATAGTTCCACCACGCATCTTGGTGGTAGAGAAGGACTGTCCTTCCTCGATATAAGCATTTGATCCGGAACCTGCTGGGTCACGAAGAATCATAATCACCTCATCAGGACCAGAGGTCACGAAGTTGCTACCCGAAGTCAACTGTCCCAAGACAATGCCCTGGAATCCGTTGCCACTCCAGTTCTTCTCCACACCATCTATAGGATAGCTCATCGTGAGCGTACGGGTGTAAGGAGTCAGGATATTAGGAGAACCGGCTTGCCAAGAGTAGGTTCCATGACCTAAAGAGTCGAGCTCGATTTCAGTCTGAGAAGACTCATATACCTCACCGTCCTTGTCACCAGTGACATAGACAGAAGTACCAAATCCCATCTGGTTGGTGATGTTCACCGTATTGTTTGCCAATGGCACCTTTGACTCCTTGACAGGAGCATCTGCGTCATGGTTGTAATACTTTTCATACAAACTCAGGTCGAACTCGTAGTTGCCTCTCTGAACGAAGACAGGATAACCGAAGGTATAGGCATCCTCATTTGCAGTCTTTGGCAGAGTAAACGTTTTCTCCTTATTATATAGTTCTATCAATCTCTTGGTGCCATCTTCAGCAACCAGTTCATAGGTTGGTTCACCAAAGGCACCTTCAGCCTCTACATTCTTCTGTACCACATCCAGGATAGCCGAACTGCGGTAACTCTTCTTCAGTGATGCTACATATTCAAACTTCTTATAGCCATCCTCTACTTTGATAGAATCGGCAGATGTAGCCTGTGGATCAGTAGCATTGATGATTTCAGCCGTATTCCAACTGATATCGCTGTTGCTGTCAATCTTAATTCCTGTCACAGTATATTGAAGCGGTGGAACCATAGCAGCAAACTCACCGGTCTTAGGGTCGGTCTTGATGGTAATGATACGTGCCTTATCGGCAGAACCGGAACCCACAGTAGTAGTAGAGTTACAAACAGCATCAGCAGGAACAGCAAATACTCTATCGGTCTTTGCCGTCACATATTCATAAGCCTGTCCATTCTTTTCCACACTCACATTCATACTATAAGTATCAGAAGCCTTCAGGGTCAATGTAGCCTGACCAATGTTGTTGACAGACTGTCCCAAACCAAGCGGTTTTTCATTCTCTACCGCACCACCCGTCACACGACCTACGATAGGTACAAGCGTGGTGTCGTAGAACATAATGGATGGAATATCTCGGATAAACTCGAATGTTTCCATCTTATTAGCATCCTCATTCTGGGTAGGATAATACCCCATACCCTTATACGACTTGCCATCTGCATTGCAGAACTCATGACCGATCTTGCTGGCACTGATATAGTGATAGCCGATAGGCACGCTGATGGTATATTCACCCTTTTCGTTGGTTTGGATAAACTCACCATCCTTGGTGCAAGACACACCATCCACGGCAAACTGCACACCCTCTACAGGGATTGTAGTACCTTGATAATATACGACACCGCTGACAGAGAATGAACTGACATCCTGGAAGTCGACACCATTGTGAACGAGCGACTGTGCACTGACAAAGCGGTTTGCCTTGGCAGCAGAGAACTTATGTTCGCCCATGGAAGGACGGATAGTATAGCTGGTACCATCGCCAGAGAAAGGCACGCCACTGATGGTGTAGTTACCATTCACGTCGGTATATGCCGACAAGGAGAGCTGATCCTCCGAAGGCACGTCATCGGTAACAGCCATATTACTGATGATACCATGGTTACCATTAGAGACACCACCCGTCTTCGAGTAGTCATAAGCTATGGTTTGATTAGTAATACCCTCATCAAACTTATAATACAAGTAGAGACCATCCTCACTGCCCGACAGCGTGTGATTATAGTTCTTCTTGATTTGGTCGTCTGTCAATTCCTTTGTCCAGAAGCGACATTCGTCGATGACACCAGAATAAGTTTGGTTATCACCTCTGCTATCTCCATACCAAAGTCCAGATTCAGGCAAGTAATCCCTATTTGCAGACAAAATGGCATCAACCATCTTATATGCACTTGGATCTGAAATCTGCACCTTGGCACTTTGGATTTTTCCGTTTTCCCCTATAACACGCACTGTATATGTCGCATTTCCATCGAAAGAAACAGATGCATTATAGAACTTGCCCGTCGCTATTGTAATTTTCTTGTCCAAATAACGGCGGTCAATCTCTAGATTGTTATTTTTAAGATAAGATAGTCCTATACTGAGATCACCTGTAGGTCCAACTGCAAAATAGAAAAAATTGGTAGCGAAGACGTGCATACCATTTTCCGGGAATTGGTCTATCTTGATATACGTCTGTGCAGTCCATGGATTACCGAACAAAGATGCCATCGTCTCTTTAGGCTTGGCAATACCCACCTGACAGGTCACATCTTTGGTAGTGCTGAGCGCATGGAATGCCGTCAGTTTTTCTCCATCAGCATTATTTGCTTCCGCTATCACTTTCACACCTTCCACTGCCGTGCCTGTATCATAAGATATACGACCGCTGACAACTCCCGTAGCAAGAGCAAAACCATCCGTTTCTTGTGATGCACCAGGACTAATAGTTCCTGTTTCCTTACACTTGCGATAACATTCCACCTCATACTGGTAGTAAGAGCCTGGTTGAGCAGAATTATCCTCGTATGTATAAGTCTCAGCCACACCAGAAGTAGTATATATATTTTGATATTCCGCATCGCTTCCTAAGAGGCGACGGCGCACATTGAAATAGGTCAAATCTGTACCTACTTGCTTGACATCCCAGTTGACACGCACTGTACCGCTGTAAGCTCCACGGCTTGCATTGACACTAGTCACCTCAGAGTTTCCATCAATACCACCATCACATATGTTACTTGTGAAAGTTGTTTCTTGTGCTGCAACTTTCATCATATATTGGTATTTCACGCAAGCATTGGCAATTTTGGTATCATCAAAGGAATGACTTGTGACGTTCTTGTCACTAATAGTTGTCTCATGGAAGACTTCTCCCCAATCCGTAGTACCTTTTGCACGGCGATAAACCAGAAGTTTATAAGGGTTAGAAGACGTAGCATTTTCGAAAGAATAGAAACTACAAGTCACTGTAATTTTATTATCCAAATTATTCGATGCCAATATAGACTTCAGAGGGTTGCTCGTTGATATAGACGTATAAGTACTCTTATACAAATTGGTAGCATCCTCTGGCTTCATTATGGAAGTATTCCATTCATTCGGTTGGAATGCCACATAATAATAATAAGTAGTATTGTAGTCCTTAGTATCCTCATCTGTATATGATACCTGCTTGTCAATATATGCCAATTCCTTCAATTTTTCATAAGTGCTCGAACCACTCTTCCTGCGGAAAACCACCCACTTACCCTCTTTTGTAACATGGCTAGGATCAGCAATTTCCGGTGTCCAAGAGAGGATCACATTCTTTGTCCAGGAATTGGTAGAAGTAGAAATCGACTTTGGACGTGGATATCCATTGACCCAATGGTCCCTCTCATAACTTCTATTAAAATAGACATTGTTCTCTATATAATTGCTTCCGTTAAGAGGATATGACCTATAATTGGGCGCAAAACGAGTGATAAAAGGATGCAGGCAATGAGCCTCATAATTGTCAAGTTTCATTGTCACATAAGCCGAAGTTGCAGATTCTGTACAATCCACAAAATCCGTTTTCACCTTCTTGGGAGTAGAATTGAGATTATCCCAATAAGTTTCAATCTTGATCGGTGCGCTTGGCCAATTTACGTTTCCCTCATATTTCTTCGAGAAACGATAAGCATACCTTAAAGTACCCGATTTATCTTTACCTCCACAGTTATTATATTTTTCTTGTAGCAAATTCGTGGAATAAGCCTGAACTACCCCATTGGCAGTACGCTTAAAATCAATGTCAGGCCAAGACATCGAAGGGAAGTTGAATGTTCCGACTTTGACTTTTAGGTCATTACTGGTAGAGTTGTCCTTATATCTCCACTTTCCTCGAATCGTAATCTCATTTGAATTATTGTAAATCCAACGTTCCAGAATAAGATCAACTGTAGTACCCATCCATTTGCCTTCTGTATTTCGAATGTTACTGAGAGCGACCGTGCCTCTATAGCCATTTTTGGAAAAAGATTTTGGAGTACCAACTACCCAGTTATAATTTTTCTTCTTCAGGTTATCTTCGTTGTTACGACTACCCGAAATAAGACTCCATACTGTTTTAAGATTGATAACATCTTTACCGTTCACCTGGAGCCACACCTCATCATCGTATGCACCATTATCTCCATCCCAACAGAAAAAGTTGAAATTGAAATAAACGTGCAACGTTCCTGGAAAATTTTGTCCATGCACATCATACACCCAAGGCGTTTGCGCCTTGGCTGTTGAACCCACAAACTGTAACATTACCAATAGCAGCAGGCTCAATGCCCAATGCCGCATAGCCCAAGCTCTTCTTGGAGGAGCCAGGGCATCTCTTTTCATTTGTTGTAGAAAATGCTTCATAAAAACTATTATTAGAATTAATATATATCGAAGAACTTTATCATTCACTCTTGCCTATATCAAAGAACATGACCATTCACTCTTACTGGAATTCAAATTCAGACTGGAACCAAACACTCTTTTACTGTAATTAAAAAACGCTGTCTGGAATCATTAACAAATTCAATCAATAGGTTTGGTTGACAAATTTAGAGAAAAAAAACGAAAAAAGGTGTTGCATTCCTCAACAAAATAGTTGCATTCCTATAATTTAGGTGTTGCATTCCTATGAATGCAACTATATTTTCGACGAAAAGGGGACAAATTCCTGACCATCTGTCCAATACGCCCCGATAACTTTCATTAAAACTTTTAAGGAAATCCCTTGTAGTTTTAAAAATAAAAGGTGTATCCCATTGCTGAGATACACCTTATTATATATATATTCGAAATGATATATTCGAATCGGATAATGATTAATCCATCATTTTCTGAAGATGATTAATCATTGTTGTGGTCCAAAGAATCGTTGAAATCCTTAGGAGCCTGCTCATCGTTACGATGCTCGTAACGGCGTGGCTGACGAGCTGGACGCTCACCACGACCCTCATGACGGTCATCACGACGAGGGCGACGCTCACCACGCTCTGGACGTGGACGACGCTCACGCTCAACATAACCCTCTGGCTTTTCCATCAACACACGGTGAGAGAGCTTGTACTTTCCAGTCTTAGGATCAATCTCCATCAACTTCACCTTGATCTTGTCGCCTTCCTTGATGC
>OBRT01000110.1_pt1 | contig 29520 bp, 26 predicted proteins | sample 1494891 | NCBI WGS metagenome assembly OBRT01 (sample SAMEA3360688, study PRJEB22359) | human gut metagenome | biome: ENVO:urban biome; feature: ENVO:human-associated habitat; material: ENVO:feces | place: Bangladesh | collected 2011 | reverse complement strand
GAGTAAAAAGCCGAAATTTCAAAGGCAATAAATGCAAGATGACGAAAAGTATAAAAAAATAAAAGAAGCGCTAGATAGACTTCACAGACAACAAAATTCTAAAAAGAACTCAAATTCTCAAACTTTAGACAATAATAAAACTATAAATAATCAGTCAAATTCACAAAACAACATAAACCAAAATTCTAACAATTCAGATAAAAATTCAAATTCTAATAAAAACAGTAACTCATCAAAATTCACAAATAAACGAGATTATGATAAAAATCCGATTATTATTAATGATTACAGTAATTTTTTTACAGGAACACAAAGGCTTTTTGCTTTTATATTTGGTATTGCTTTTTGTTCTACATTTATTGGGTTTCCTGAAGCAATAATAATTTTTCCTATTATTGTTTTTCCTAGCATAGTATTGGAGTATTATTTTAGTATTAAAAAATCCAATTATACAATTTGTTTAAAAAACAATAAAATTCTTTTTCTTATTGATAGCAATATTGAAAGGATTATCGATACAAACGAAATTTCAAAATATATTTACATGCCTTTTTGGAAAACAAATGAAAAATCTGTAAATATCTATTTTTTTATATTTATTTTAGGAATATTTTGTATATTTTATAACTATATTGAGTTTAATATTTTTATTTTACTTGTATGCGGGGCTATATGTTTGTTTATATCGGTCGATTTTGGAAATATTTTACATAAAATGCTTGTTTATTTTTGTATAAACAAAACTTTAAGCGGTTTTAGAATTTTTCCCATTTTAATAATAGAAAAACCAATGGTTGAAAAAACAGTAGAAAAAGAAATAATACCGACATATAGATACGAAGCCGATTTTAAATGTTATTACATTTATTTTTATAATGAATTAGTATATAAAGAAATAAGAGAATATTTTTTGCAAAATTTAAATATAGATATAGATAAAATAAAAAAGACAATTTCGATAATTTAAGGAGTAAATTATAAATAGAGAAAGCATTGAAAAAACAGCTTGAAATTTAATTATAAAAACAACAAATTTTTTAAAAATATTTAAGCTAAGATAAAATTTGAATAATATTTAAGATTTAAAATATTAAAATAAAATAGTTTTTATAAAAACAGTAAAGGCTAAAATTTGAGTGATGAAAAAAGAGAAAAACTTAGAGAATATCTGAGAAACAATAGACCTAAAAATAGAATAAATTTAGGCAATAACCCTTATGAAAATTCAAATAATGAATTAGATGGCTTAAATTCAGACAATTCTCAAATTTCACACAATAAAACAAATTCGAACAAAAGAGATTATGATAAAGAACCGATAGTTATTAAAGATTATAGTTACTTTTTTGGTGTTTCGTTAAGATTTATTTCATTTTTTATAGGTATAACAATTGTAGTTAGCGTTATGTGCATGACAATGAATTTAATAAAAGAAAAAATAGAAATTTGGTTTTTATTTGCTCCTTTGATAGTGCCTTTTGTATTTGTTTGTTTTGATTATTACGCTCATGTTGCAAGGGATAGTTATACACTTTATTTTGCCAATAACTCTATTAATTATATGCTGGATAGTAAATTAAAACGCAAAATTAATATAAATGAAATACCAAATTACTTATTAAAACCTTTTTGGAAAAACAAGCTTGATATCCAAGCTGTTATAATTGTTTTAATAATTGTGATTTTTATATTTGCTTATTTACTTATTAGTTTAAGTAAGTCTATACCAAATGAAATTTATTATTTTACTGCCTTGTTTTTTATATCTCAATTGTTTGGAAATATAATATTTAAAGTACTTTTATATTTATGGATAAATAAAACTTTGTATGGATTTAGAGTTTTTCCTACTTTAATTATAGCTGAACCCATAAATCCTAAACTAGGAACTCCTAGTGAGTTTTCCAATAAACAAAAATACTATTTTATATATTGTTATAATAAGCAAATTTATGATGAAATTAGAGAGTATTTTTTGCAAAATTTGGGTATTGATATTAATAAAACTAGAAAACTAATTACATTTTAATGGATAAATTATAAATAGAGAAAGTTTTGCAAAAAAAAACAGCTTGAAATTTAATTATAAAAACAACAAATTTTTTTAAACATTTAAGCTAAGATAAAATTTGAATAATATTTAAGATTTAAAATATTAAAATAAAATAGTTTTTATAAAAACAACAAAAGGCTAAAATTTGAGTGATGGCAAAAGAGAAAAACTTAGAGAATATTTAAGAAACAATAGACCTAAAAATAGAATAAATTTAGACAATAACTCTAATAATATAGAGAATTCTAATAAAAATTTAGAAAATGATTTAAATTTAGATAATTCAAATTTAAACAATTCTCAAATTTCAAATAAGAAAACAAATTTTAATAAAAGAGATTATGATAAAGAGCCATTAATCATAAAAGATTTTGGTTTCTTTTTTGGTGTTTCATTGGAGTATTTTTCAGTAATAATTGGTTCAACTATTATGTTTTACCTCTATATAATAATAAATATAACAATGAATTTAACGAAAGAAAAAATAGAAATTTGGTTATTGATTGGTCCAGCGATAGTGCCTATAATATTTGTTTTTTATAATTATTATGTTTATGTTATAAAGCATGATTATAAGGTCTATTTTAAAAATAGTTCTATTGATTATATGCTAAATGATGATCTAGAACGCAAAATTGATATAAAAGAAATACCAAATTTCTTATTAAAGCCTTTTTGGAAAGATAAACTTGACATTAGAGCCATTATATTTTTTTTAACAATTATTGTTTTTATAGTTGTTTGCTTGCTAATTAAATTAAATAAACCCATACCAAGTAAATTTTATTATATCATTGCCTTATTTTTTGCATTTCGAATGTTTGCAAATATAATATTTAAAGCATCCTTATATTTATGGTTAAATAAAACTTTAAGTGGATTTAGAATTTTTCCTATTTTAATTATAGCCGAACCTATTATAGACCCAAAATTGGGAAGTGGCATGTGGGGTTCTAAACAAAAATATTATTTTATATATTTTTATAATGAACAAATTTACTGCGAAGTAAGGAATTATTTTTTACAAAATTTAAATATGGATATTGATAAAACTAGAAAATTAATTACATTTTAAGAAATTGTTATTTCAAATGGAATTTCAAAATTTTAAAAAATGGCTAAAATGTGTTTGTAATTATTTGGCGATTTGAGCGATAAAATATTTAATAATTTTGTAAAAACAGCCGATGAAATGAAAGATTTTATTTTTAAGGTTCAATTTTTCGGGTCGTAGTAAAAAGTGTGAAAATATGAAATTTTTATGAGAATTACAGATATGTAAAATACGAATATATTAAACTATTTTTTAAAGGACGAAATAAAAAGCGTTATCAACAAAACAGCAAAAATAAAAAATATTTTTAAAATTTAAAAAGTCGCAGACGGATAAAATTTCATAAACCAAAGTATTTTTTTTGGATATCCAAAAAAAGAATTTTTAAAAATTTAAATTTTATGTAAGTTTGAATTCATTTTGTAAATCCGCTTTTTATTTAAAATCACGCTAAATTGCAGCTTTTGTATATATTTTTCATACCAAAGCAAGATTATAAAAGCGAACTTAAAATTTTTAGAATTTTAAAATTTGCTTTTTTATTTTTTAAAAAACATATTTTGACTTAAAAATTTTTACATCCATTCCAATATTTCGCTCATACTTGTTGCGTGGAAAATTTTCAAACCCATTGAATCTTTTGGCTTACTTGGCACAATCGCCGTTTTAAATTTTTGCATAGCTGCTTCTTTAAGGCGTAAATCAAGATTGAAAATATCGCGTATTTCGCCGTTTAAGCTGACTTCTCCTATAAAAACACTTTCTTTACTTATCGGACGATTTTTGAAACTGCTTACAATCGCCGCTACAACCGCCAAATCGCATGCAGTTTCCGTTATTTTCACGCCGCCGATGACATTTACAAATACATCATATCCGTTTAAGCCGATTTCAAGTTTACGGTTTAAAAGCGCTAAAAGCATATCGAGGCGATTTCTGTCATATCCGGTGCATGAACGCTTCGGATATGCGCTTTCGCTGACAAGAGCCTGAATTTCAACGACCAGTGCGCGTGATCCTTCCATTGTAATGGTTATTGCCGAACCTGCCGCCGCCGCACCTCGCGTGAAAAATTTATTTGCGACATTTTTCGCACTGATCAGTCCTGCATTTGTCATTTCAAAAATTCCTACTTCACTGGTTGATCCGAAGCGATTTTTAAAACCTCTTAAAATTCTCAGCTCTTTACTGCCATCTCCTTCAAAATATAGCACTACATCAACCATATGTTCAAGCACTCTAGGTCCTGCAATCGCGCCTTCTTTTGTGATGTGACCGATTATGAAAATTGATATATTTTTTTCTTTTGCAAGTCTCATAAGTTCAAATGTTATCTCTCTTACTTGCGAGATTGATCCCGGAGCCGAACCGGCTTTTTCGCTGAAAAGTGTTTGAATGCTGTCGATTATCAAAATTTTATAATCTTTTGCTGCAACTTCGTTTAAAATCATTTCAACGTTGATTTCAGTTAATAAAAATAACTCTTTCTGAACGGCGTTCAGGCGTTCGGCTCTCATTTTAATCTGACTTGCACTTTCCTCACCGCTTACATAAAGAACTTTATAGTTTTGAGAGGCTAAATTTGCAGCTGTTTTCAGTAAAAGCGTAGATTTTCCGATTCCGGGACTTCCGCCGATTAGCACTAAAGAGCCTTCCACAAGTCCGCCTCCAAGAACTAAATTAAGTTCACTATCTTTTGTATCGATACGTGAAATTTTTTCTATTTGTACGTCATTAATTGACTTCGCTTCTACGCCGGCATGTGAAATTTCGGCTATTTCGTTTAAAACTTTTATTTGTTCGGCTTTTAACTCTTTAAAACTATTGAAAGCTCCGCATTCAGGACATTTTCCAAGCCATCTGCTTTGTTGATTTCCACAAAATTCACATTCGTAAATCACAGGTTTTGTTTTTGGCATTTTTTACCTTTTTATTTCTTACTTTTGTGTGATTATATTCAAATTTTAATTAAAAACTTAAAAAGCGAAATATATTGTTTATTGTCTCAATTAATAAAATTGATAAAAGTGCGTAAGTTTTGTTTTGTGAAATGAATTTTACTGAATTTTAAATTGTAAAGACAGTTTTCCGTAAAATTTCAGCTGTTTTTACGGAAAACGGATTTAAATTTTGAGTATCAAAAATATTTAAAATTTTTAAACTTCAATATTTTTCTTGCGTATCAGGAAGATAGCATAAGTTATTATAAAACATACCGCTTCAGGAACTATCCAGCCTAAATTTTGTTCATAAAACGGCAATCTTGAGATTATATAGGTAATGTATTTAATTTGAATATCGCATGTAGTATCCAAAGAATTAATAATTCCTAAAAATGCAGCCAAATAAATGCAGCTTCTATATATTAATGACGATGATTGAATAATTCCGTTTATAAGCGACAAAATTATATACATAATTGTTATAGGATAAATTATATAAAGCACAGGAATGCTGTATTTGATGATGGAATCAAGTCCGATTGTAGCTACACAAAAGCTTAAAAACGACCAGATTATGCACCAGGCACTGTATTTTATTTTCGGTGTAAATTTTGAGAAAAAATCACTTGCCGAGCTAATCAAACCTACGGTTGTAGTAAGACAAGCAAGTAAAAATATCGCTCCTAAAACGATTCTTCCAAAATTGCCGAAAAGATAATCAGTGATATTTGAAAGCAAAGCGGCGCCATTCGTAACTTCCATAAATTTAGTAGAACTGCTTGCCCCAAGAAATCCGAGCATCATATAAACGCAAGCTAAAATAGCTCCGGCTAAAATTCCGCTTTTTATTGTCAAAGAAAAAATGGCTTTTTCATTTTTTACACCTAAACTTCGCATAGAATTTATTATAACAGTTGCAAAAATCAATGAAGCAAGCGCATCCATTGTTTGATAACCTTCTAAAAAGCCTTTTGAAACAGGGTGTGTTGCGTATTCACCGGTTGGAGCGTTGAAATCACCGATCGGATTTATTACGCCGGCTAAAAATAAAAGTACCAACAAAATAAGCATAATAGGTGTTAAATATTTACCAAGAGTATCTATCATAGTACTTTTATTTACACAAATTATGTAATTTATCCCAAAATAGATAAAAGAGTAAAAGCATAACCACAAAAATTTATTGTTCGGATCAATGAATGGAGCCAAGCTAACTTCAAAAGGCATATTTGCAGCACGCGGAATCGCAAAAGCAGGACCGATTGTGATGTAAATAAGAATTGTAAAAGTCATTCCGAAAATAACGCCCGCTCTATTTACGAGCTCATCCATAGATTTACTTAAAGAAATAGCAGCTATTCCTAAAATCGGTAAAATCACGCCTGTAAGACAAAAAAACATTGTCGCTTCATATACATTGGTTCCTGCTTCTTTTCCTAGCATTGGCGGGAATATAAAGTTTCCTGCACCGAAAAACATAGAAAAAAGCATAAGTGAAACGGCAAAAAATTGCATTTTGCTGATATGTTTTTGCATAAATTTTCCTTTAAAAAATTATTATTTTGAATTTTAACAATTTTTATATAAAATTTAGTTAAAATTTCAAAATTTTAAGATATACTCACCTAAAAAATGAAAAAAGGTAAATTTATGAAAATACAAAATTTAGACGAACTAAAAAATTTTACAGATGAAATTCGTTCAAAAAATGGATATAAAGATCCTTTTATTTGGGCAATCGGCAGACAAAGTGTCGGTTCATTCGGTAAAAAAACTATTAAAATGGATTATGCCGAAATAAATTTAAAATCAAATTATGCAAGTGCAGCTATTTTAATAAATGCCGCAATTAAAAATGGAACAAAAATAAATTTTAGCGATAGCGAATTGATTGTTCCGCTAAATAAAGATATTATCGGATATGCTTTAAAAAAAATGAATTTTTTAATCAGCGAAGCAAACGGCGAAAAACATAAAAATTTGCAAATTTTAATGCAAATAGATAAAACATTAAAAGAAAATGAAAAATTTACAAAATATATTTCGCATAAATTTTGTGTTGTTTTTATTTTTGATGATGCTGCACCGAAAAGCGTAGAAAGCGTTTATTTAAAGCTTTATGCGCTTTCAAAAAATTTAACCGCACCGCGAAGTTTAAACTTAAACGGCGCTTTTGGCGTGCTTCCTAATTTGGCATGGGATATTTACGGCGAACCTGTTGAACTTGAAATGCTCAGAAAAGATGAAATTTCAAATAAATTCGGTTGTTCTAAAAATTGCGCTAAAATCGCATATGTCGATAAATTTCCGCGCTTTTTGGCTCATATAATTCCTGAAAATAATATTAGAATTTTAGATGACAGTAAGGTTAGACTTGGAGCAGCTATTGCTCCAGGGACTACAATAATGCCCGGAGCAGCTTATGTAAATTTTAACGCAGGAACTTTAGGAAGTGCAATGGTCGAGGGTAGAATTTCAAGTTCCGTAATCGTAGGAGAAGGAAGTGATATAGGCGGTGGAGCAAGTATTTTGGGCGTTTTGAGCGGCACAAACGGAAATCCTATCAGCATTGGTAAACATTGTCTTTTAGGAGCTAATTCAGTTACAGGAATTCCTCTTGGGGATGATTGTATCGTGGATGCCGGAATTGCCGTATTGGAAGGCACAAAAATTTTAATAGATGAAAAAAATCGCGCTGAACTTGCCGAATTAAATCCGAATTTTGATTTTTCAAAAGAAATTTATAAAGGTTTGGAACTAGCTAATTTAAACGGACTTCATTTCCGCCAAAACAGCCAAAATGGGCAAATGACGGTCAGTCTAAGCAAAAGAGCTATAAAATTGAATAAAGATTTACACTGATGAACGAAAAATATGCTATTTTTATAGACGCCGAAAATGTCTCTTACAAATATATAAATAAAGTTTTTGAACTTATAAATGCTTATCCTGAACCTATTATAAGGCGAATATACGGTGATTTTTCAAGTCAAAATCTTTTAGGTTATAAAGATGAAATTTTATCTCATGCCTTAAAACCGGTGCAGCAATTTCACTCTCCAAATGGCAAAAATGCCGCTGATATCGCGTTGGTAATCGATATAATGGAAATTTTAAACAACACGGACATTAAAAATTTTATTATTGTTTCAAGCGACGGCGATTTTGCAAGTCTGGCTATCAAAATACGCGAAAAAGGCGGTTTTGTAATTGGAATCGGAGAAAATAAAACTCAGATTAATTTTATAAAAGCGTGTGATGAATTTTTGTATTTAAACGAACCCGAACCTGAAAAAAAAGAGAAATTTTTTGGTAAATTATTCAAAAATATCTTTAAAACAAAAGAAAAAAACAGATCAAAAAATATAGAAGAAGTAAAAATTTTACCGAATTTCGATAACAGTGAAATTTTAAAAATTATCGAAATTTTAAAGCTTACAAATGCCGATAAATGTGATGAAAACGGATTTAGCGATATTGGACCTTTCGGACAAAATCTTATTAAGGAATTTCCTGAATTTTCTGCAAAATCTCATGGTTTTAATAAACTTTCAAAATTTATGCAATTTTTAAGAGACAACAAAATCATTGATCTTAAAAAAGAAAAATCGTTTAAATTTAAGGTTATCGTTGATGGTTGAAATAAAAGTAAACGGTGAAATTTTACATTTTAACAGTTCTTTAAGTGTTTCGGAGCTTTTGGAGTTTAAAAATTTTAAAACTGAACGCGTAGCTGTTGAACTTGACGGCAAAATTTTAAAAAAATCATTCTGGAATAGCACAAAAATTGCAAACGGACAAATTTATGAAATCGTAGAACTGGTAGGGGGCGGATGAAAATTTTTTTAAATTCTAAAATTTATGAGACTGATTCGCATACTTTAAAAGCCCTTAAAGCCGAATTGAAAGATGATTCTGAAATTGTTATTTTAAACGGTTTTGCTTGCAGTGATGATGAGCGATTTGAAGAAAATGATGAAATTTTTCTGATAAAAAAAGGAAAAAAATTAACCGAAGAAACACTTGAAAATCTCAGAAAATCGCGTAATTCGCCTTTCATAAATGAACGACTTCAAAATGCAAAAGTTGCAATCTGCGGACTTGGCGGACTTGGCTCAAATGTAGCTATTGCTTTGGCTCGTCTTGGAATCGGAGAACTTTTTTTGATTGATTTCGATATTGTGGAACCAAGTAACTTAAACCGTCAAAATTATAGTATCAAACATCTATATATGCCAAAAACACAGGCTTTGAAAGATCAGATACACGAGATAAATCCGTTTGCGAAAGTTCGAATCTTAAACGAAAAAATTACCAGCGAAAATATAGTTGAAATTTTAAAAAATGAGAGTATAATCTGCGAATGTTTTGATAATGCCGTAGCTAAGGCTATGTTAATCAATGCCGTAGCTGAAAATTTCAGTGATAAATTTCTTGTTTGCGCTTCCGGAATGGCAGGTTTTGGCAGTTCAAATGAAATTAAAACTATGAAATTCGGCTCACGCGTTTATATTTGCGGTGATCTAAAAAGCGCGGCTGCAAAAGGTATGGGGCTGATGAGTCCAAGAGTTATGATTTGTGCAGGACATCAGGTAAATATGGTTTTACGTATAATTTTGAATGAATTTGGAGTATAAAATGCAAGATTTTTTGGAACTTGGCGGTAAGAAATTTAATAATCGTTTGATAATGGGAAGCGGAAAATTTGATTTGGAAATGATAAAAGCTTGCGTAAATACGGCAGGTTGTGAGATTGTAACTTTGGCACTTCGCAGAGTAAATGAAAGTAAAGAACGAAATATACTTGATTTTATTCCGCAAAATGTTACGCTTTTACCGAATACAAGTGGCGCCAGAAATGCTGATGAAGCCTTGAGAATAGCACGTCTTGGAAGAGAGTTAGGGTGTGGAAATTTTGTAAAAGTTGAGGTTATAAGAGACAGCAAATATTTATTGCCGGATAATGCGGAAACGCTAAAAGCCACTGAAATGCTTGCAAAAGAAGATTTTGTAGTGCTTCCTTATATGCACGCTGATTTAAATTTCGCGCGCGATTTGAAAAATGCCGGAGCGGCTGCCATTATGCCGCTTGGTTCACCGATAGGTTCAAATCAGGGGCTTTTAATGAAAGGTATGATAGAAATTTTAGTTTCTGAAATTAATTTACCGATAATTGTAGATGCAGGAATCGGCAGGCCTTCTCAAGCTTGCGAAGCTATGGAAATCGGGTGCGCCGGAGTTATGATAAATACGGCGATTGCTACATCAAAAAATTTATCTCTTATGGCCAGCTCTTTTTCGGAAGCCGTAAAAGCTGGTAGAAATGCTTATTTAGCTGGATTTGGCGGTATCAGCAAAGTTGCAAATGCAAGTTCGCCTTTAACAGGTTTTTTAAGGGATTAAAAAATGACCGATCATATGAAATATTTACTAGGAATGCAAGATATAGGCGATGATATAATGTCTAAGGTGCTTAATTTACGCGAAAATTACGATGAAAACAGTTATACGAAAACTGATGTTTTTAACGCTCTAAATAAAAAAATTCGCACGATTGAAGATTTCGGCGCGCTTTTAAGCCCTGCAGCAGGTAATTTTTTGGAAGAAATCGCAAGAGTAAGTCAAATAGAAACCAGAGCGCATTTCGGAAATAATATCTCACTTTTTACACCTCTTTACATTGCAAATTATTGTGATAATCACTGCATATATTGCGGTTTTAACGTTAAAAACAAAATCGAAAGAGCTAAACTTAGCGAAGAAGAAATCAGAAATGAGATGAAAGAGATTAAAAAAAGCGACTTGGAAGATATTTTAATTTTAACAGGAGAAAGTCAAAGCACTACAAGTCTTGAATATATCGGCAATGCGTGTAAAATAGCAAAAGAGTATTTTAAAATCGTTTGCATAGAAATTTATCCTTTAAATGTGGATGAATATGCTTATTTGCATAGTTGCGGCGTTGATTTCGTAATAGTTTTTCAAGAAACTTATAATTCTGACAAATACGCAAAACTTCATCTTGCAGGGCATAAAAGAATTTTTCCTTATAGATTAAACGCACAGGAAAGAGCTGTAATGGGCGGAATGAGAGGTGTCGGATTTGCTGCGCTTCTAGGGCTTGATGATTTTAGAAAAGACGCTTTTGCTACAGGTATTCATGCTTTTTTGATTCAACAAAAATATCCTTATGCAGAGGTTGCGTTTTCCGTTCCTCGCCTTCGCCCGATTATAAATAATACCAGAATAAATCCGCGCGATGTCCATGAAAAGGAGCTTTTACAAGTTATTATGGCTTATCGTTTATTTATTCCTTCAGCAAATATTACAATTTCAACGCGAGAATTGGCGAAATTTCGTGATAATGCAATAAAAATCGGTGCAAATAAAATTTCAGCAGGTGTAAGTGTCGGAATCGGCGGTCATACGCACAAAAAAGGTGATGAACAGTTTGAAATCAGCGATAACCGTTCTGTATCCGAAGTTTGTGAAGCAATTAGAAATGATGGACTTTCGCCTTTAATGAGCGAATATATTTATGTGTAAAATTTTTGCCGTTACAAATAGTGAAATTTGCGGCGGTTTTGAAAATTTGAAAATCAAAGTTTTACGTCTTTGTGAAGCTGAAATTTCAGGAATAATTTATAGAGACAAAGCTTTAAATAGCGCGGATTATGAAAAAAATTTCATTGAAATTTTAAAAATTTGCAAAAATTTCGGCGTAAAACTTTTTTTACATAATTTTTATGAAGTTGCTTTAAAATTAAATTATCCTTATATTTGGCTTCCTTTGCCGACTTTAAAAATGTGCAGCGCAAAAAATTTTAAAGAGATTGTGGTTTCAGCGCATAACGTCTATGAAGCAAAAGAGGCACTTGGATTTGGAGCTACGGCGCTTTGTTTGAGTCATATATTTAAAACTTCATGTAAAGCTGAGCTCGCTCCGAAAGGAGTAAGTCTGATAAAAAATGTGCGTGAATTTTTTGATGGCGAAATTTATGCACTTGGCGGAATTTCACCAGATAATTTCAGTGAAATTTTACTTGCCGGCACAAATAATCTTTGTTTAATGAGCTCACTTATGCAAATTCAAAACGAAAAGGAATTATTAAATAAATTTTAAAAAATTTAAAATTTAAAAATTTGTTTAATTTTTCTTTAAAATTTGAAATTTTATTTGCAAAAAAATATAGCATTGTATTTTAAAACGCGAAATATCACTTACAGATAAGATCTAAAATTATTTTAAATCACATTGAAAATATACGTTTATTTTTAATCTCACAAATTGAAATTTTTACTTTTTAAAAAATACAAATAAAGTGTTTTATCTTAAAATTTTAGTTTTTAAAGTTGTTATAATTTTTACAGCTATTTGCTTAAATTTGTTTTTATAGAAATTCAATAAATTTTCATTGATTGTAAAAAGCAAAATTTAAATATTTTTCCTAAGCTTTAGGCATTTTTGAATGAAAATATTTTACACTTAACATTTGAATAAGATTATAAAATTAAAGTTTTTATTTAAAAAATACGCAGTTTTACAGACATAAATTAATTTTTAAATTTTATATTTTTGCACGTGATAAAATTTTATAAATTAAATTTTGGATTTTGTCGCAGTCTCATAAAGACATTTTAAATTTCGCTTTGCTTAAATTTAGCGGTTTTTGTAGTCGTATTATTAAAATTTTTAAAACTTTTTATTTTAAAGCGGGCTTTTAAAAAATAAAAAACAGAATGGGCTATTTTAAATTTCAGGTACTGAAAACAAATAAAAAACATTTCATAAAATTTTGAAATTTGCGGTTAAAATTTTACTCTTAAAAATATTTAAATTAAAGTGTTTAAAAATGCAAAATTGCAAGTTTAAACACTTTTTAAAATTTACGCTAAGTATCCAAAAACTCCGGCTAAAATGTATCCTATCACGCATGAAGTGAAAACGCCGATAAGTCCAGGAATTATAAAGCTATGATTTATTACATATTTTCCTATATGAGTTGTGCCGCTTCTATCAAATTGAATTGCCGCCAAATCGCTTGGATAAGTCGGCAATATATAATATCCGTAGCAAGCAGGTGCAAACGCCACGATGACGCCAGGATGAACGCCTATGGCAAGAGCAAGAGGTACAAAAGCCGTCAAGGCTGCAGCTTGAGAATTTACAAATTTTGAAATTAGCAATAGCATAATAGCATAAGTCCAAGGATAGTCATTTACTACGCTTCCAAGAGCTTCTTTTAACATCGGAGTATGCACGCCGAACATGGTTTCAGCCATCCAACTTATTCCAAAAACGGCCACAAGCGCAATCATTCCTGAACGGAAAATCTCGGTTTTACCGATATTTTCAGCTTTTGCATGTGTAAAAATTATGATAAGCGCGCCGGCTAAAAGCATGAAAAGTTGTATTACATTTGTCATGCTTAACGCTTTTGATTTTGTAGTCTGATTTATTACTTTGATTTTTGCACTTTCGTAAATTTTATCGCCAACTATGACATTGTCGCCATTTTGAGTGATGACAACGGTTTTTTCCACACCGTTTTCTTTATTTGTTATTTTTATTTCATCATAAACAGCGCTTATTTTTGATTTTGATTTGGCGTTTATATTTTCTTTGTAACTTGCTATTTTAGCTTCAAGAGTGCTGTTTTTAGCGTCAAATTTAGCTAAAATTTCATCATTTTTTACGATTTGCACGATTTTTGCGTCGATTTTTTCTTCGAAACTTGGACGAAGATTGTTACAATATCCAAGAATTGCCACAATGCCGATAATTCCAATGAAAATCCACATTGAGAGCCATTTTTTACCATCAAGTTTTACGCCTAAAAGCGAAGCATTTTCATCTCCGCCATAAACATACTCTTTAAACTCAGGATTTTTTATTTTTTCTTGAAATTTTTTATCTTTATCCAGATCTTTACCGCGAAACCAGCTAAAAATTCCTATCGCCAAAACTCCACAAAATGTCGATGGAATAGTGATTTTAAGCAGATCTAAATATCCGTCAAAATTCGCTAAATGCGAATTTGCGTTTAGCAAAAATGTAGTCAAAGTTACTACCGCTACAGATACCGGACTTGCTATAATTCCCATTTGAGCCGATACTGAAGAAGCAGCCATTGGGCGTTCAGGGCGAATTCCGTTTTTTATTGCGATATCGTAAACAATCGGCAAAACCGTATAAACAACGTGTCCGGTTCCGCATAAAATAGTCAAAGTACAAGTTACAAAAGGTGCTAAAATACTTACGTATTTCGGATTTTTACGTAAGATTTTTTCGGCTACCTGAAGCATACAATCAAGTCCACCGCTTGTTTGGAGTGTAGCACTTGCTACAACTACGGCTAAAATTGTAAGCATAACGTCAATTGCCGGTTTTCCGGGCTTTATACCAAAACCGAAAACCATAACCAAAAGTCCGATACCTCCAAGCATACCAAGAGCGATACCACCCTTTTTCGCGCCGTAAAACAGACATATGAGAACGATAACAAGTTCTATTGCAAACTGCGTTCCTTCGCTTAAATTCATTAAGAATTCCATGAATTCTCCTTCATAAAATTTGATTTTGCATTTTATTTAATTTAAATTAAAATTCTGTTTAAAATAGTGATAAAATTTATATGTTAATTTTTATTTCTGAAATTTACGGCTTAAAATTTTAACTCTTTTTCAAATGGATAAAATTTTCATTTTTTGCTAAAATAACTGTTTTTTGAAGGATAAATATGAAATTTCAAATAGATAAAACTGACGGCAACGCAAGAGCCTGCACGATTACGACGGCTCACAGCGTTATAAAAACGCCGATTTTTATGCCGGTCGGCACGGTTGGCGCCGTGAAAAGCTTAGACGCGCTTGATTTAAAAGAAATTTTGGATGCAAAGATAATTTTGGCAAATACTTATCATATGTTTTTGCGCCCTGGTTCAAAGATAGTAAAAGAATTTGGCGGACTTCACGGATTTACGAAATTTGATCGCTCGTTTTTGACAGACAGCGGCGGTTTTCAAGCTTTTTCACTTCGAACAAATACAAAAAACGATGATGACGGAATTCATTTCAAAAGCCATATAGACGGTTCTTTATACTATTTCACTCCAACTTCTGTTTTGGATACGCAGTATGATTTCGGAAGCGATATTATGATGATTTTGGATGATTTGGTGGCTTTGCCTGCCGATCCTAAACGTGTAAAATTAAGTATAGAGCGCACTATAAAATGGGCAAAAAAAGCCATAAATTATCATTTACAAAAACGAGAAAGTGGAGTAGGGCTAAATCAAAATATTTTTGGAATTATTCAAGGCGGCACCGATGAAAATGCCAGAAAATTTTGTGCGCAAAGTCTTTGTGAATTGCCGTTTGACGGACTTGCGATCGGCGGACTTAGCGTAGGGGAAACAAACCGGGAGATGTATGATACGGTAGAAGCTGTGATGTCATATATTGATAGTGCGCGCCCGCGTTATTTAATGGGCGTCGGGACACCTGAAGATATAGTGGAAAATGTTGAGAGAGGCGTTGATATGTTTGATTGCGTAATGCCTACAAGAAATGCAAGAAATGGCACGCTATTTACAAGTTTTGGAAAGATAAATATAAAATCAGCACGTTTTATTCATGACGATATGCCGATTGATCCGTGTTGCGATTGCTATACTTGTAAAAATTACAGTCGTGGATATTTAAATCATCTTTATAGAGCGCGTGAAATAACTTTTTACAGACTTGCAAGTCTTCACAATCTTCACTATTATTTGCATTTGGTTTCGGATATAAGAACTGCGATTTTGGAAGGAAAATTTTTAGAATTTAAAAAAGATTTTTATTCTAAAAGGAGTTAAAATTAAAAATTTTGTATATTCTGTTTTTAAATAGATTTAATTTTTTTTAGTTTCGGCAAAAATTTTTACGAAAAATTTATATAAAAATAATTGAAAATTTATTTTTAAAAATCAAATTTTACGCTATTTGCGAGATTTTAAATTTTATAATATTTTTTAGCGTATTCAATATAAAAGATTTTTGTAAAATTTTATCGCAAATGCGCGAAAGCTCATTAAATTCAAGCTCTGTATAAATGTAAATTTTGAGATTTATTTTAGAAATTTCCGGTTTTTCATTGTATCCTATTACGCCCAAAAATGACAATGAATTTTCTAAAATCACAGAACTTACGCATTCCAAATCATCAAATTTTATACCTGAATTCGTTAAGCCTTTTTTTAACGTGAAAATTACGGCACTGACTATTCCGCCTACAAAAAGTTCAATTGAAGTATTTTCTTTGAAATCGCTGTCAAAACTTACTTCGTCACCTAAAATAAATGAGCTGTTTTTGCTGAAAAATTTTACTTTTTCATCTTTGTAAATTGCACGAAAATTTAAAATTTCACTCATTTCTTAACTCATTTTTAGCTTCATTCAGCGCGGCAAGTTTTTGCGAAATTATTTTAAAGTCATTTACAGGTCGATTTGCAAATGTCGCAAAACCGCAGTCAGGATTTAGCCAAATTTGCTCTTTGCTCAAAAATTTCATCGCTTTTTTGGCGGCACTTTTTATAAAATCCTTACTTTCTATAATATCACTTCTTGGATTTATGACGCCAAGCCCAAGAATACAATCCTGCGATATTTTTTTATTTTTCAGCAAAGTTTGAATTTCGCCTGCTCTCGGTGTTGAAAATTCCAAAAATAAAATATCAGGTAAAACTTCTTCAAAAAGCGGAATTAAAGGCGAATAAGAGCCGCTTAACAAAATTTTTTCATCTTTGCTCCAATTTCCTCTGCATACATGAAGCCCGACTTTTATCCCGCAACTTTTTGCAAAGTCGCCGATGCTTTTTATAAGATGCGCTGCAAATGCGAGTTCTGGTGCGACGTCATTTTTTTCACTAAGTGCGGCGCACATAAAAGAGCGCGTTTTTCCCTTACTGAAAACTACTTCGCTTAGTACCGGCTCATCGAATTGCACAACGCTAATGCCCATTTTTGCTAAAAGTTTCACTTCGTCTTTTAAAATTTCAATTACATCTTTACCAAGTTCTTTTTTATCTTTATAAAATTTTGTGCTTAAAGCGCCAAGCCACATTGAGCGCGTTAATAAATAAGCACCTGGCAAAGTAGCTTTTAGCGGATATTTTGTGTGATTTTGTAAAAATTTCATCTCTTCTGCTACGAGCGAGCTTTTTTTGGAAATTTTATCAACACAAATCGCATTTTTTATGCTAAGAGATGGCACGTCAAGGATTTGTAAAATTTTCTCAAATGCCTGATGATTTGGCATATATTCGATGAGATCGGCCATATTCATCTGCTTTACGCCATTTAGTTTATCGGCTACAAAGCTTACATAATTATCTCTTTGCAATTCGCCGCTTGTTATAATTTCTATTTCGTATTTTTCTTGAAGTTCAATGATTTTAAGCGTATCGGCATGCAAAATTTCATCAAATTCGTCTTTTGAAATTTCATCGCGCCGAAGAGCTCTTTTCGCGCTCATAAGCTTTTTGCTTCGTGGCATTGAACCTATGAGCGACGTAGTAAAGTTTTTAAACACTTTTTAACCTAAAAATTTAAGATATTCGTTTGCTTTTGTGATTTGTAAAAATCCGCTTGTTCTGGCATTGACCCATTTTTTAAGACCTTCCATATCCATCATTTCTTTGTGTTTCGGATTTTCATAATCCATTTTGCATAAAATTTCATTAAATTTTGCAAATTCTTTTTCATCAAGTCCTATGCGAGAGCTGAAAATACAGTGATCAAAATGCGGTGTTTTGTAGATTACACGCACATTTTCAAGCGTTCCGTCGTTTGTATAGCGCTCATAATTCATATCGAGCATCCATGAAGCCGAAACTTCGTCTTTTAACAAAGCTTTTGCGCTCTCAAGTTCGCCGCCTATATGATCTCCGTTTAAACCTACACCAACGTCGAATCTTACTTCTTTGTAATGAGTGCCGTATTCAAGTCCGTTTTGGTGCAGATTGTAAATCGGGATAAGTCTTGCTTGCGGTGAGTCGATTGCGCCGAAGCCGATTTTTTCATCTTTTAAATCATTTATTGTTTTAAATTTTTCATCTTTTACTATAAGATAAGTGCTTCTGTTTATATCTGTATCTCTCATTGAGCCGTTTAAGCTTTTTCCGTTGCTTCTTAAAAATGTGTCCAGCCACGCAAGCGGCGAATTCCACGCCACATCAACTTCGCCTGCCATCAAAGCATCCACTTGCATTTTATAATCTTTAAAAAATACGGGTTTTAACTCAAAATCGTTTTGTTTAAAAAAATCGGAAATAATTCCCCAAATAATTGTCACTTTGGGATCGTAAATTACAGCTGCTAATTTCATTTTTTCTCCTTTTTACGGAATTTGTTGACCGCTGATTGATTTTCCAAGCCAAATTTTAAGCACATCAACGCTTGGCGCCATAATTTGACCTGCAAAACTGTCTCTTAAAAGCTGCTCTAAAATTCCGTTTTTATTGTAAGCTTTTCCGCCGCCGATTCTCATCGCAATTCTTGAGGTTTCAATTGCATTTTCACTTGCATTTATGCGTGCTGCCAAAATTTTGGCAAGTGCATCGCTTTTGCCGTTTTTAGCGGCATTTGCAGCGTCTTTGCTAAGAGCGGCACAAGCTGCCGTTTTGGTGTAAATATCGGATAGATGAATTTGTACTGTTTCTATATTTGCTAAGTTAGAGCCGTTTGGATATTTTCTTGCGATTGCCCAGTTCGTTGAGTTTTCAAGAACATTTTGGCAAAGTCCTGTATATACACAGGCAAGTCCTAATACAAAATATGGCGCCACTGTTTCAAAAACCTGTTTTGCACCGCTTCCTGCTTCGCCGATTCTGTATTTTTCATCAAGCGTAACATTTTCGATTTTCATAGGACACGATACATTGCCGCGCATTCCAAGCCCATTCCATAAATTTTTTTCAAATTGTATGCCGCTTTCAAGAGGAAAAATCCAGTTATCGATTCCTTCATCACTGCTTGGAGTCAAAACAGCATAAAAACTTGCGTGTCCTGCTGAAGTTACCATGCTCTTCGTGCCGTTAAACGTAACATTTTTACCGTCAAATTTTACTTTTAGCTCCGGCATATAAAAGTGTGTGCCTGAGCCGAATTCACTATATGCTAAAGCTAAAAATTTGCCTTTGATTACGCTTTTTGTAATTTCTTTTTTAAGTTCGTTCGAGCCGTAGTTTAAAACGCACATCAAAGCGACATTGTGCATCATATAGCAAAGTCCTGCTGTTGCACTTGCGCTTGCAAAAGCTCTGACTGCGTCAGCATGATCTGCTATGTCACCACCAAGACCGCCTAATTCTTTTGGGATTAGAAGTTTGAGATATCCCGTTTCGTGCATTTTTTCAAAAGATTTACTTGGAAATTCCGCCTTTTCGTCTATTTGTTTTGCATAAGGCGCGATATTTGCTAGCGCAAATTCACGCGCTTTTTCATAAAAATTTTTCATAAAAAACCTTTAAATTTGTTATCTAAACCTTAGATCTTGAGATATTGTATCAAAAATTTGCTAATTTATGGCAAAGTAAAAACATTTTATTGAAATTTTAATAAGTATTCAAAATCAGATTTTAGAAATTTAGCGGTTTAAATTTAAAAGAGATTTTAAAATTTCAATATTTAAAAGATATCAAAACAAATTGGAATTTTAATAATGATAAATTTTTGAAAATTAGTTTGCAAATATCAATAAACAAATGGTTTTACATTTAATTTAAAACAGCAAATTCATAAAAGAAAAAATTCGGCTATATTTTGGCAAAATTTATTTATAGTGTAATTTGAATTTTTGAAATTTAACGCAGCCTTTTAATTTTATAAATCAAAAGGCTGACATTTATAAAATTTTATAATATTAATTTTTTTACCTGTCTTTGAAAAATTTTTGAATTTTAGCATTTAGTTTTAGCCAATCTTTCAATTCTAAAATAGGATGACCGCTATATGTTTTACCGCCCGGTAAATTTTTGCTTACTCCGCCTCTTGCCGCGATTTGTGCAAAATCTCCAACACTTACATGTCCGCCGCTTCCGCTTTGTCCACCCATTACGACATTTCGTCCAAGAGTAGTCGATCCGGCAAGTCCAGTTTGAGATACGATTAAGCAGTTTTCTCCCAAAATACAGTTATGTCCGATTTGCACCAGATTATCTATTTTTGTACATTTTTTGATAGTTGTGGTTTCAAATACAGCCCGATCTATTGTTGTGCAGGCTCCTATTTCCACGTCATCTTCAAGAACGACATTTCCGTTATGGTAAATTTTTATGTGTCTGCCGTCTTTTGTGTGAGCATATCCGAAGCCGTCACTTCCTATAACGCAATTTGCAAGCAAATGACAGCGATTTCCTATTTTTGTGTCATTATAGATTACAACATTCGGATGAATGATACATTTTTCGCCGATTTGCACATCGTCGCCTATAAATGCTCCTGCCATTATAATTGTATCTTCACCTATTTTTACATTGCTTCCTATATAAACATTTGGCATTATTGTCGCATTTTGCGCTATTTGAGACGGTTTTTTTTCTCTAATCAGCGGTTTTTTGTAATATCCGCTTAAAATCGCAAAAGCCAAATGCGGATTTTCGCAAACAAGCGCTGTTGCGCCATTTTGCACCATATCAGCATTTTTTACCAAAATAGCACTCGCTTTACTTACATTTATAAATTTTGCATTTTTATCGCTGTCACAATAACTAAGTTCACCAGGTTTTGCATTAGTAAGCGAGTTTAAAGCCGAAATTTCAATATCGGCACCGTTAAAATTTATACCTAAAATTTTACAAATTTCATTTAATTTCATTATACATCCAATGCTACGCTTCCACCTCGAACTATATCGATCGGATTAAATTTTTTGATTGTTTTTAGAAAATTATCTATTTTAGTTATGTCGTCACAAGCAACAACTACGATATTTTCTTCATTGCTATTTATGATTTTTCCGTTGTATGAGCTTAAAATCACATTTAAACCAGATAAATTGTCGGCAAAAGGAATTTTAACTAAAACAAGTTCTTTTTCCACAAAATTTGCATCTTCTATAACTTTATAAATTGGGATAAGTTTATGAAGTTGTTTTGTAATCTGTTCTATTATAGCGGCATCGCCTTTTGTAACGATCGTAAAACGTGAAAGGTTTGTATTTGGGATAGGAGCCACCGTAAGACTGTCGATATTGTATCCTCTGCCTGCAAAAAGACCTGAAATTCTGGATAGAACGCCGTGCTCATTGACTACGATAACGGAAATTGTTCTTCTTATATTTTGCATTTTTTTCTCCTTATTCCAAAATCATATTATATAAAACGCCGCCTGCCGGAACCATAGGCATAACATTTTCAAATCTGTCTATATGAGCGTTTATGAGGCTTACTTTATCACTTGAAAGCGCTGTTTTAAGTGCAGATGAAAATTCTTCCTTATTTGTAGCACGAAAACCCAAACCACCGAAACTTTCTATAAGTTTTACAAAATCAGGTTGAAGCTCTATATTAGTAGATGAAAACCTCTCTCCGTAAAATAGTGATTGCCATTGACGAACCATTCCCAAAAAGCCGTTATTTAGAATGATATGAATGACTTTTATATTACTTTGAATCATCGTCATAAGTTCTTGTATATTCATCAGCACAGATCCGTCGCCAACGAAATTTACTACTTCTTTTGCAGTATGAGCAAGCTTCGCTCCCATTGAAGCAGGTAAAGAGTATCCCATTGTGCCTAAACCGCCGCTTGTTAAAAACGTGCGAGGGTATTTAAACGGAAAATATTGAGCTACCCACATTTGATGTTGTCCGACATCTGTTGTAACGATGGCGTCATTTGGCAAGTTTCTTGCTGTTTCTTCTATTATCCATTGAGGTTTTAAAACTTCATCACTGTCTTTATATGTAAGAGGATGAATTCTTGAATAATTTGCGATTATTTCGTGCCAAGTGTTGAAATTTTTAGGATTGATTTCATCTTTTGCGCGCTCTATCATATCTTCTACGACTGATTTTACATCGCCGACGATAGGAAAATCGGCGTTTATGATTTTTGAAATTGAACTTGGATCTATATCAACATGAATTATTTTTGCATTTTTTGCAAACTCGCTTACTTTTCCTGTAACTCTATCATCAAATCTTGCGCCAAGTGCTATAATAAGATCGGCTTCGCTCATTGCCATATTCGCTGCATAACTTCCATGCATTCCGACCATATTCAGACAATTCGGATCATTACTGTCAAGCGCACCAAGCGCCATTAAGGTTTCAACTGCAGGAATTTGCGTAATTTCTATAAGTTTTCTTACTGCTTCACTTGCGTTTGAGCTTATTACACCGCCTCCAAGATAAAATAACGGTTTTTTTGAAGCTTCTATCAACTCGATCGCTTTTTTTATCTGTTTTGAATTGCCTTTATAATTTGGTTTGTAGGTTTGCATTTTTATTTCATCGGGATATTCAAACTCGCTTATTGCAGAGCTTACATCTTTTGGTATATCTATATGAACCGGTCCAGGTCTTCCTGTTTTTGCTATATAAAACGCCTCTTTTAAAATTCTTGGAAGTTCATCAATTGATTTTACCAAGTAGTTATGTTTTACGCAAGGTCTTGAAATTCCGACAGCGTCAATTTCTTGAAAAGCGTCCGAACCGATTAGTGAATTTGAAACTTGCGCTGAAATTAATATAACAGGAATAGAATCCGCATAAGCTGTTGCTAAACCGGTTACCGCATTTGTAAATCCCGGACCGCTTGTTACAAAAGCAACTCCTACTTTTCCGCTTGCTCTTGCGTATCCGTCGGCTGCATGAACTGCGGCTTGTTCGTGGCGAACCAGAATATGCCTGAAATATTTTTGTTTGTAAATTTCATCATATATATTAAGTGCCGCTCCGCCAGGATAACCGAAAACGATTTCAACCCCTTCGTTTTTCAAGGCTTCCATGATCATTTGTGAACCATTTAATCTGCTCATTTAGATCTCCTTTTCAAAAATTTTATAATTTTACCCTTAATTATATTAAAGTATCATAATAGTGACATAATAATTTCATTTTCTTATTTCCATTTTAATGTAACCGCCGGCTTCAATTTCTTTGTTTGACGGCAAGGTTTGAGTGTCAAAATTTGTGTTTTTGCGGTGGTGAACGCCATCTTTGTAAAAATCTTTATTTATTTCACCGCCATTTTTATGATAATTAAATTCTTTAGTTTCTTTATTGAAATTTTGATTTTGTCGCGTTTTTTCTATTTGGCTTTTATAAAGCGGCTGATTTATCGGGCGATTTGCGCTGTCGCTTGATTCATTAAAATTTGGATTTTTTTTATGATGATAATACGAGCTTCCACGCTCTATAATTTGTATGTCGCCGTAATTTTCAATTTTTTCGTAAGTAGGATATTGATTTATATACCTGGTTTTTGTTATTACTTTTGTTTGTGTTTTTTTTGGTATTTCCTGAACGGCTTTTGGTGAAAAATCAAAATTTTTCTCTAAAATTTCAGTGTCGTATTTTTCAAATCCTGTTATCACGCGTAAATCCGTAACGTCAGTGATTTCGCGGTTTTTTCTAAAGTTTATAAGCATATCGGCTTGTCCTGCGCTTATCTTGCCTAGCGTCATAAGTTCGTAACGAGAAGCATCGTTGATATTTATTTTTCCAAAAAGCGTCGTACAAATGAGCGTTAAAATTAAAATTTTTCTCACCGGAATTTTCCTTAAATTTAATTTTTAAGTGATTATAAAATTAAATTTAAAATTTATAATTAACTAAAATTTCAGTCTTAAAAATTAAAATAAATTTTGTTAGAATAACGTTTCAATTTTTATTAATAAAAAGGAGCAGAATATGAACGGAATTTTCGTTTTAGCACAAAATGAAGTTGCGAAAAATTTGGCGTTTCTACCTAAAGTTTTAACTTCAAATTTCGCCAAAATTGCAAAATTGCAAATAAAAGAGGGCGAGCAAAATAGTGCTGTTTTGAAAAAATATATAAAAGATTTTAACGAATTATCCGCCAAAAACGATTTTGTCGTTGTAATCGGCGCTGATTTTATTGATAAAATAGGTTTTAACGCAAAAATAGCAAATGTCCTTAATTTACCGATTATTTCCGTTTGTGATAGTGAAAATTCAGCAAAAACAGTAGGTGAAATTTTAAAAGAAAACAAATCAAACGATTTTGCCAAGGTTTATAATGAAATTTGCGATTTCGGTAATTTTAAATTTAAAATTTCACAAATTGAGCAAAATCCTGAAATTTTTATAAATGAATTGAATTCAAACAGTGTAAATATCGTAACACCACTAAAATTTGAAACAAAGCTTTATGAAATGGCGGCAAAAAATGTAAAGCGTGTGGTTTTACCGGAAAGCGACGATGATAGAATTTTAAAAGCTGCCGATATCGTACTTGAATCAAATGCCGTAGAAATTACACTTCTTGGCAAAAAAGACGAAATTTCAAAAAGAGCGAAAGAACTTGATTTGAATCTTTCAAACGCTCAAATAATTGACCCTGAAAATAATGAATTCTTAAATGAATTCGCAAATACGCTTTATGAGCTTAGAAAAGCCAAAGGAATGGATTTAAAAAAAGCTCAAAAATTGGTGCGTGATAGAACTTACTTTGGAACAATGCTTGTTTATTGCGGAAAATGCGACGCTATGGTAAGTGGGGCCAGCACTACAACAGCAGAAACGATTCGTCCGGCACTTCAAACAATAAAAATGAAATCGGGCGTTTCTACTGTAAGCGGCGCTTTTTTAATCTGTTTAGATACAAATGTTTTACTTTTTGCAGATTGCGCGATTACTCCAAATCCTACTGTAGATCAACTTGCGGCAATTACGATTTCAAGTGCAAATACTGCAAAAGCTTTTGGAATTGATCCGAAAGTTGCTATGCTCAGTTATTCAACAGGCGCAAGCGGAAGCGGCGAAGATGTTGATTTTGTAGTAAATGCGACTGCAAAAGTGCGAGAACTTGCTCCAAATTTAAATGCGGAAGGTCCACTTCAATTCGATGCTGCAATCGATAAAACGGTCGCTAAAAAGAAAATGCCCGACTCAAAAGTCGCAGGAAAAGCAAATGTATTTATTTTCCCTAATTTAAACTGTGGAAATATTTGTTATAAAGCCGTGCAAAGAACATCGGGTGCATTAGCGATAGGACCTATTTTGCAAGGTTTGAAAAAACCTGTAAATGATTTAAGTAGAGGCTGTTTAGTGAAAGATGTCATAAATACGATTTTAATAAGCGCAATTCAGGCAGGAGATAACTAATGAAAATTTTGGTAATAAACTCGGGCAGCAGCTCAATTAAGTTTAAATTTTATGATCTTAAAATTCAAAAATGTCTTGCAAGCGGCATGATAGAGCAAATCGGTGATGAGGTTTCGCATTCTAAAATCGAAACCTGCGACGGTAAAACAATTGAAGAAAATATGGAAATAAGAACCCACGATGAAGGAATTGTAATTTTAAATCGCTATTTAAAGGAAACCGGCGTTTTAACGGATTTAAAAGAGATTGACGGCGTAGGGCATAGAATCGTTCAAGGTGCCGATTATTTTGAAGGACCGGCTCTTGTAGATGATGATGTAATCACTAAAATAGAAGAATTAATTCCTCTTGCCCCGCTTCATAATCCCGCTCATCTTAGTGGTATCCGCTCATCTTTAAGACACGCGCCTTGTCTTCCGAATGTCGTAGTTTTTGATAATACGTTTTATCACAATATTCCGGATTATGCCTATATGTATGCTTTGCCATACAAATTTTATGAAAAATACCGCGTTAGAAAATTCGGAGCGCATGGTATATCTCATGAATTTGTAACAAAAAAAGGCGCCGATTTTTTAGGAATCGATTATAAAAATTTTTGTGTTATTTCTTTACATATCGGTAGCGGTTCAAGTATTTCAGCGACAAAAGACGGCATTTGTATAGATACATCGATGGGCTTGACACCGCTTGAAGGGCTTATGATGAGCACGCGCTGCGGTTCGGTAGATCCTGCTATTATTCCGTATATGAAACGTGTTGCCGGATATTTGTCTGAAGATATAGATACGATAATGAATAAAAAAAGCGGACTGTTAGGAATTACCGGCACGAGCGATTTTAGAAAAGTGCTTGAAAGGATGCATAAAGGGGATGAGCGCGCCAAACTTGCATTTGATATGTTGACTTATCAAATAGTAAAAATAATCGGCTCATATTATGCTATTTTGCCGCGTGTCGATGCTATTATTTGGACAGCCGGAATAGGTGAAAACTCAGCTGAATTGCGAGAAGCCGTCAGTAAACGACTTGCTCATCTTGGAGTCGGAGTTGATGAAACTGTAAACGTTAATTGCATAAAAAAACCTACCGATATAAGCTCGCAAAATGCAACGATAAAAACTCTTGTCATACCGACTGACGAAGAGTATTCAATCGCAAAAGCTACTGAAAGAATTCTTTTAAGTTTAAAGAAATAGTTTTAGAGCGTGGAAACGCTCTAAATTTTAATTTTCGATAGACGTTTTAATATTGATTTTATAATTTAAATTTTTATATATTTTTTTATGATTTATAATTGAAATATCATTTTTATTTAATATTCAAAGATGTATAATTTTTGAATTATTTATTAAAAGGCTAAATTTTGAAAACCAAATTTTTAAAGATTATCAAAAAAATAGCTTATATAATTTTAGAAATTTCACTATTTTTTATTATTATTGCTGCATATTATTACTTAACAAATGAAAAATCAAGAGAAGTTTTTCATAAAACTTTTTTTGTAGATTCTGATACAAAAATAGACCCAAACTCAGAACTTGCAAAGTATGTTACACAAGAAGAAGTTGATGATTTTGCGTTTAGATATTGGGATATAGATATAGATGAAGTAAAAAACAATCCCTTAATGGAAAACTTTCGTCAAATTTTAAAAAGTAAAAACACAACAAATATCTTAAATTTTATGAAAGATAATAACCTTAGTGCAAACACAGAACTTCATCGTGGCGTTACTCCTTTAATGTATTCAAGCTTTTACAATGACTTAAATACCACAAAAGAATTAATTAAACTTGGTGCTAATGTCCATAAAAAAGATAAATACGGTTTAAGTCCATTAGCTTATGCAATAGAAAATAATTCTACTAAGATAGTTAAAATTTTATTTGATAATGGGGTAAAATTTGATGAAAGGATGAATATACAGTCATATTTAAAAGCGCCAAATTATGGTGATATAAAAAGTATTGTAATAGACAAAGATAATATAGAAATAATTTTTGAAGACGACTATACAGATAAAGAAACAGGCTCTAAATACAATGTAAATCCATTTGCCTATGTTGTTTATAATAATTATATAGAAATTGCAAAATATATTTTAGAAAGTGGATGGAGGGGAAATGTAAAAGAGTCAAATAAAACAGATGATGGTCTTTATTATTTAAATCTTATTTATATACCAAATTATGAGCCTATGCTTGATTTATTGTTAAACTATAATGTTAGAAAACAACCCTCAAAAGAGACTATGAAAAAGGCGTATGATGAGTGTTATAAAAATATTTTATAGATAGCACATATGATATGTATATTGGTAATTTTAAAAAAATAGAAGATGTAAAAAGAATGATGGGGGAAATAACAAATGATAAGCCTATATCAAAAAAAGATTTTGATATATTTAGACTTGAAGAAAATGCATTTTATGATAGTCATTGCCTTGACGAAAATGGAACTTTTAAAAATACAAAAGATTTTATAAGCTATAGAAATAAAAATAATAAAATCAATAAAATATCATATATTTTTAATGATTTTAAGGTTAATAAAACTACAGATAAAGTAATTTTAAAAAATCCAACCGATACCATTTATAATAGAATAAACACTATAAACGGTAAGAAATTTATATACTAAAACAAACTAACAATAAAGGATAAACAATGACAGACTTCAACAAAGAACAAGAGACACAAAAATTTAAAACAGCTATAACTGATTTTTTTGGCATAACAGAGGGTGGTGAGATAAAAGCTGGTGGTATAACCGCAACAGCAAAACATGTTATGAACGCCATTTTTGAATTTGTGCAAGCAAGCGCAACAGATATGGATATTACAGGCTTTGAGATAAGTTCAGCTGGCATTGGCATAACTTTTGATTTAGCAAAAGGATACATTGAAACCACCCTTGATGGAAGGGATAGAAGTGGTGCTAGTCCTGAATTATACGCTAGACCAGATATACACTTTTTTAAACTTTTAGCAAAGGGTTTAGTTACTGGAACTGCTGATTTGATTATAGGTAAAAAAGTAGAAGCTGTTAATAATAAAATGCCAACAATAATAAAAACAAAAATAAATTTCATAAAAAATTTACTAATATCTAATTTAACATCAAAAACTTTTGATACCTTTTTTGGCTCACAGCTTGTCACTATTGACTTTACAAAAGATAGAAATAGCACTGAAGTCTTGGAAAGAAAATATATAATCCAAGATAACTTAAAACAATCTTTAAAGCACTATTGGAGTGATATAAAATCAGATATAAATTCTTTGCAAAGAGTTATCATAAAAACAGATGATAGTGGCGGGAACATAATATACTACGAAAAATATAATATGCATGGCGAAGATATTAATAAAAATTCATATAAAAATACATATGAATTTCCAACAAATAATAAAACTCATATATTGGAGTTCTTAAAGAGATTTGATGTTGGCTATGAAAGAGATGAAAAAAATCCTGTTCATATAAAAATATCAAATCCAAGGCGTCTTATAACTAATTACTACGCAAATTATGGCACAGGTGCAAGTCAAATTATGGGTGATTTAACTAATGAAAAGTTAAAGCACTCTGCCCAACATTGTCTAAAAGAATTAGTTGGCTACACCCTATTGGGTAATGAGCTAAATTTAATTGAATACGAAGATTTGAATATCTATTCAAATAAGCATCTGGATGCCAGAGTGAATTTTTTCTCTAATTTAATTACAAAAGAGACAAAATATGGCGAAGATAAAACACACACTTATTACTTAGATACAAAAACAAATAAACATACAGGTAGACTAAACAGTGGTGGTGATTTATTGCGTGTTTATAATAGTATGAATATTTTTGTAGATGGTTCATATTCCCTTTCTCAAAATCAAAAAAACAATAGAAAAATAAATATTTTTGGCTATTCTGGTAATGATAGTATTTCTTTAAACATAAAAGATAATGCTTATATCGAAGCTGGTCTTGGCTCAGATACCATAACCACAGGAAGTGGCAATGACACTATCTATACAAATGCAGATATTGATGATGAGTTTGATAAAGAAATAAATTCTATTGTAAATACAGTAAATTCAGGTGAAGGTGATGATACTATATATGGCTCTAAAGGAATAG
>OBRT01000107.1_pt1 | contig 30087 bp, 28 predicted proteins | sample 1494891 | NCBI WGS metagenome assembly OBRT01 (sample SAMEA3360688, study PRJEB22359) | human gut metagenome | biome: ENVO:urban biome; feature: ENVO:human-associated habitat; material: ENVO:feces | place: Bangladesh | collected 2011 | reverse complement strand
AGGCTGTCTTAAACTGTGCGGCAGCATCAAAGTATTCTCCAATTTCGAGAAACTTCTCTCCTTTCTTAATATTTCGGTCGATTCCGCAGCTACTAACGAGCAGAACAAGGGTTAAAACAAACCAGAAATCATGCTTTTTAAGTTGATTTCCCACTTGCTTTATTTTATTATAATATGTGAAATGGCGTTGATTCATATTTTATTAACGTACGGGCAAACAAATTATTGCCTCCGCTTTGGTTTATGTTTGCGGTGTTGTTTCCCCAATTTTCCGATTGGAATTGTCTGCCAACACATCGTTTACAATTTTTGTTATCTGCTCTTTTAGCTCATTGATAAACTGCCCTGCGTCGTATTTTCTATGTTCTATATCGCGCAACTTCTTCTCCCAAATGCCTGTAAGTTCTGCCGATGTGAGCAATTTCTCGTGAATGGTGTCAATGAGTGCCATTCCTGTTTCTGTAGCCACAAGGTTTTTTCTTTGTCGGCGTATGTAATGGCGTTTGAATAACGTTTCAATGATGCCTGCACGCGACGATGGTCGCCCTATTCCGTTCTCCTTTAAAGCTGCACGAAGTTCTTCATTATCAACTAATTTACCCGCTGTTTCCATAGCACGGAGAAGGGTAGCTTCGGTATAATACTTTGGTGGCGTGGTTTGTTTTTCGGTTAATGTGGGCTCATGCGCCCCACTTTCTCCTTTTACGAAGGTTGGTAGTGTTTTTTCGCTTACCTCATTCTTGTCGTTGGCTTCGGCTTCTGCTCCTTTTTCCTCATGATTTTCGTACACCTCACGCCAGCCAGCTTCGATAATTTCCTTTCCCGAAGTTTTAAATTCTATCTTGTCCACCTTCCCCAACACAGTGGTTGTAGAGAAAGTACAATCAGGATAAAACACTGAAATGAAACGTTTTGCAATCAAATCATAAACGTTTCGTTCAGCATCAGAGAGTCCTTGTGGCACAACATGGGTAGGAATTATGGCATGGTGGTCGGTAACTTTCGATGCGTCGAACACTCTTTTACTTTTCAAAAGTGGCTTTCCGCCCAATTTTTTTACCACATCGGCGTATGGCTTTTTACCTGCAAAAGCGGTTTGAAACAAGGCGTTCATGATTTGCGGACACTGACTGTAAACGTCGTCTGTAAGATATTGCGTATCAACACGAGGGTAAGTGGTATATTTACGCTCGTAAAGACTCTGAATAGTGTTCAAAGTCATTTCGGCAGAGTAGCCAAATTTCTTGTTACAATCTACTTGCAGCGAAGTTAAATCGTACAATTGTTTGGGTTGTTCTGTTCCCTTTTTCTTTGCAACACTCGTTATTTCAAATGGTTTACCCTCTATGGTTGTAAAGGCTTGTTGCCCTTCTTCCTTTGAAGTGAACTTTCCTTTGGTAGCCGTAAATTGTGTATTGCGGTAAATGGTAGCCAAAACCCAATAAGGTTCAGGTTTAAAATTATCAATTTCTCTTTGTCGTTCAACAATCAAAGCCAATGTTGGCGTTTGCACACGACCTATGGACAACACTTGAGCGTTACGCCCATACCTGTTGTTGCCATACTTTAAGGTGTACAATCTTGTGGCGTTCATGCCCAAAAGCCAGTCGCCTATGGCACGGGAAAGTCCTGCTAAATAGAGCGGTTCATAGTTTTTTTGGTCTTTCAAGTTTTCAAAACCTTGCTTAATGGCTTCGTCTGTCATCGACGAAATCCACAGTCGCTTCACAGGGCATTTTACCTTTGCTTTCTGCATTACCCAACGTTGAATCAACTCGCCCTCTTGTCCAGCATCGCCACAATTTATAATTTCTTCTGCGCCTTGATACAATTTTTCGATAATGGCAAATTGCTTCTTAATTCCCTCGTCCTCAATGAGTTTTATACCAAAGCGTGGAGGCACCATAGGCAGGGCTGCCAAACTCCAATACTTCCAATTAATGGCGTAGTCGTTAGGCTCTTTTAGTTCGCATAAATGTCCGAAAGTCCATGTTACTTGATACCCATTTCCTTCCAAATATCCATTTTTGGAGCTGGTTGCCCCAATTATTCGAGCTATATCGCGTGCCACACTGGGCTTTTCGGCTATGCAAACTTTCATCTTATTCCTATTTTTTGCAAAGTTACTTATATTTTTTCTTTTTCGCAAACATGAGAACCCACCTCAATATCTTTGCGTGATTTCGATTTAATAACCAACCATACTCCGCTGAAGACAAGAATAATGGCAATGCCTTGATAGACAGTGAAAGCACCAATTCCCGTGAGTACGGAAACCGTAACAGCCACAATGGGTTGCACATAGTTGTAAACCCCGACAATGGTAGGGCGCAAAGTGCGTTGCCCATTCATCATTAAGAGGTAGCTAATGAAGGTGCCGAAGAAGACAACAAAGCCTGCTTCCAACCATGTTTTCTGACTGATTGCTGCATAATCTATGCTTGTTAAGTCGCCAATAGCCAATGGAAAAACGTATATGGTAGCCCAAATAAACATAAATTTGTTAATGGTAAAGACCGAATAACGCTTAATTAATTTGCTGAAAAGCGAAAGGTAGAGAGCAAAACTCAATTGCGCTCCCAACACCATAAGGTCGCCCCGAACATCGCCAACCTTACTTGTTGTTGCCGATAAACTTGTAAGAATTAAGATGATAGCCCCTGCACAACCTATTAAAACACCAGCTGCTTTCTTAAAAGTAATAGGTTCTTTCAGTATGAAAAAGGCAAGAATCATGGCAAAAATAGGCATACTTGTTGTAATAACGCTTGCATTGACAGGCGAAGTATAGCTCAACCCGATAGTAAATAAGCATTGATTGCAAGTAACACCAAAGAGGGCTGCGGCTGCAAATAGGAATACATCTTTAAAAGGAACGTGTTCTTTTTTAGCAAAAAGGGCAGCGAGCCAAAACAAAATGGTTGCACCCGAAACTCGGAAGAATACCATGGATACTCCACTGATACCGTGTGTCATAGCATCTTTCCCGATAGGCGACATTAATCCCCATATTACTTCTGCGCCCAACATGCTTAAATGGGCTTTTAAGGGAGTGTTATTATTCATATTCTTGTAAGTCTGTGTTTGAAAATCAATACAAAGGTACAAAAATATAGCTTAAAATAAAGGCAAAGTACAATAATAATAGGAATTGCAAGATGATTAGATAATATATATCAAACTTTAAATTTAGGAATAAAAATGATATTTTGTAGCCTTATAGTACCTCTTTTTGTATATTTATTTTAAGTGGAAAAATAGAACAATTATAGTTTATTGAAAAATAATACCGCCTATTTTGAATTTCAAAATAGGCGGTTTTGGCATTCAAAAGAGCCTATTTTAATCTGCAAAAGAGCCGTTTTTATTGAATAAAAGAAAGTTGCTTTTGTAAGTTATTGGTATACAAGTTGTTATAAGGGCGTGTGTAAAAGTCGCTAAACTTGATGATTGATAACACGAATTTAGAACAATCGTGTTTTGTTTTACTTATTATCTAAATTAAAAGAATTAGCAAAAAAATGCAAAATTCAATATTTCATCTCTCTTTTTTTTCTTTATTTTGCCTTTTATTATCTACTTTTGTAGAAAGAAACGAACAAGATTATAACTATTTTATATGAGAGTAGGATTATTTATTCCCTGCTACGTGGATACGCTTTATCCTGAAGTAGGAGTAGCAACTTACAGACTTCTCCGCAAATTGAAACTCAATGTTGAGTATCCACAGCGACAAACGTGTTGCGGACAACCAATGGCTAATGGAGGTTTTGAACGTATGTCAGGCGAATTAGTAGAGAAATTTGAAGATATTTTCAAGGATTACGATTATGTAGTAACACCAAGTGTATCGTGTGCTGCCTTTGTACAAGTCAATCACCCACAAATTCATCAACACAAGTGTGCAACTCCTGAGAAAACAATGGAGCTGGTACAATTCTTATATGATGTGTTAAAAGTGAAAGAATTGCCTGGTGAATTTAACCATGTGGTGTCTGTACACAATTCATGTCATGGTGTCCGAGAGTTAAGATTGAGTGCTCCGACGGAAGAAAACGTTGAACCATTCAATAAAATCGTAGAATTGCTCAAGTTGAAGAAAGGTATTACCGTGAAAGAACCCGACCGTGCCGATGAATGTTGCGGCTTTGGCGGTATGTTTGCGATTGAAGAACCTGCCGTTAGTAGCCGAATGGGCGATGATAAAGTACAGCGTCATATTGCAACAGGTGCTGAAATCATAACAGGGGCCGATTCTTCTTGCTTGATGCACATGCAAGGAGTGGCTGGAAAGAAAAAGTATAATGTGAAATTTATGCACGTAGCTGAAATTTTAGCTGCTGGTTTATAAAAGAAAAGGAGGAGAAAGAATATGGCAACAAGTCATTCAAAGAAAGCTGCTGCATTTTTGGAAAATCCTGAAAGGATAACTCGCCACGACCAAACTTTCTGGGGCATTCGTCAGAAACGTGATATACAAGCAAGATTATTACCCGAATGGGAAGATTTAAGAGAACACGCAAGTCAGATAAAAGAACATACTTTGACTCACTTAGCTGAGTATTTGGACGAATTTGCAACCAATTTGGAAAAGAAAGGAGCAATCGTTCATTGGGCGAAAGATGCACAAGAATTTAACGAAATAGCCTACGGCATATTAGAAACTCATAAAGTTCAGAAACTTGTAAAGTCGAAATCAATGCTCACAGAAGAGTGTGAAATGAACGATTACCTTATTAAAAGAGGTATCGATGTGGTGGAAACCGACTTAGGAGAACGCATTTTGCAGTTAATGAACTTAAAGCCTTCTCATATTGTAGTGCCTGCTGTCCACTTGACAAGGGACGAAGTTGGAGATCTTTTTGAGGAAGAAGGTATTTCAAAAGAGATTGGTAATCACGACCCAACCTATCTTACTCAATGCGCACGTTATAGTTTGCGTGAAGAATTTTTAGAGGCTGATGCTGGTATGACGGGTTGTAACTTCGGTGTAGCATCTGCTGGCGACTGCGTAGTGTGTACAAATGAAGGTAATGCTGATATGAGTACGGCGGCTCCAAAGTTGCATATTGTGGCTATGGGCATCGATAAAGTTATTCCAGATTACGACTCTCTCGCTGTGTTCCAACGCCTTTTGTGTCGTTGCGGAACAGGGCAGCCTACAACAACTTATACTTCGCACATAGGAAAAGCACGTCCTGACGGAAAGATGCACGTCATTTTGGTAGACAACGGACGTAGCGATATTATAGCAAATCCAACCCATTGGAAAACTGCGAAATGTATTCGTTGTGGCGCATGTATGAATACTTGCCCTGTTTATCGCCGTTCAATGGGTTATTCGTATAGCTATTTCATTCCAGGACCTATTGGTGTGAATCTCGGAATGTTACGCAATCCAAAGAAACACAGTGGTAATGTTTCGGCTTGTTCACTTTGTTTAAGTTGCGACCACGTGTGTCCTACTAAGGTAAATCCAGGGAGTCAGATATACAATTGGCGACAAGAACTTGAAAGTTTCGGTACGGAAAACAAGGAAAAGAAGTACATTGCAGAGACTTTAAGCAAAGTATTTGGCAATTATACCCTCTATGATGCCATGACAAAGCAAGCATCTTTGGCTAATTACATTCCAAATATGCTAATGAACAATAAGCTAAATCCATGGAGTGCGGGGCATGCTATGCCACATTTCCCTAAAAAACCGTTCCACGAACTTTATCGACAAGCGATGAAAGAGTTGGAAGAGGAGAAAAAGAAGAAATAGTTGTAGCGATGCAATATGGTTAGTTGCATCATAAAAAGAAAGAACTATAATGAAGAAAGAACAGTTATTCGACAAATTGCGCAAGGCTACTACCCAGCAATTTGATATGCCAGCAACACCAGTTAAGGGCATTGTTTACAATGATGTCGTAAAACAATTTATTGAAATATCTAAAACTGTGGGTGGAAAGGTCATTGAAGCTAAGCCAAATGAAGATTTGAACAAGATAATTAGGACGGCTTATCCCGAAGCAAAGGTGTTTGCATCGAGTGTGAAAGGCATTAAAGCTGACAAAAATCCAGATACTATAGCATCGGCAGCCGAACTAAATGGTACTGATGTTGGTATTGTTCAAGGCGAATTAGGAGTGGCTGAAAATGGTTGTATATGGGTGCCTCAAGTTATGAAAGAGCGCATAGTATGCTTTATTTCAGAAGAATTGGTAATCCTGCTTGACCGCAAAAATATAGTGAACAATATGCACGAGGCTTACAAACGTATCGAAATGCCCGATTATGGGTTTGGTGCGTTCATCTCAGGACCAAGTAAAACTGCCGATATAGAACAGGCTTTGGTTATGGGAGCGCAAGCTGCTCGTGGTGTAACCATAATTATTATCGGTTAAATAAACTGATTTAAGAGTGATGTAATTAGCTTTGCATCACTCAAAGATATTGTTTGATTGCAAGGAATGGAAAGCTCTTCTCGATGGATTTGTTCTGTTATAGGGTATGAAAGGGTGTTCCATTCCTTGTATGCTTTTTGTTTGTGGGGTGGAATGGGGTAGTGTATCATGGTTTGCACATCATTTTCCTTTAAATACGCTTGTAGTTTTTCACGCTCATTGCATAGAATTGGGAAGATATGATAAACGTTATCACGTCCTAAATTCTTTGGTATGATAATTTTTTCGTTATTGATATGCGTTTCAAAATAGTGGGCTATTTCTTTTCTTTTGGCATTATCGGCATCTAAATATTTAAGTTTTACAGAAAGAACAGCAGCTTGTATTTCGTCCATTCTACTATTTTTTCCTTGATAATCGAACACATATTTTTGGCTTGAACCATAATTCCCGAGTGTGCGAATAATGGTTGCTAAGTCTGAATCATTGGTGGTTACTGCACCAGCATCGCCCAATGCGCCCAAATTCTTCCCAGGATAGAAACTGTGGGCACCAGCATCGCCAAGACTTCCTGTGCGTTTGTTGTCAAAATAGCAACCATGTGCTTGAGCATTGTCTTCTATTAATTTGATATTATGCTGCTTACATAATTTTGATATAGTCTTACTGAAAGCACATTTCCCATACAAATGCACCAACATTAAGGCACGAGTACGAGGCGTAATGGCTTGTTCTATGCGTGTTTCATCAATCTCTAAAGTTTCAAAATTGGGTTCAACAAGGACAGGTTTAAGGTTGTTTTCAGTAATGGAAAGTATGCTTGCTATGTAAGTATTGGCTGGTACGATGACTTCGTCGCCATTGTTCAAAACCCCTAACTCTTTGTATGCACGAAGAATAAGGTTTAAAGCGTCCAATCCGTTGCCACAAGTTACGCAATGTTTTGTGCCAATAAATTTGCTATAAGCCTTTTCAAAATTTTCGATAGCTTTTCCATTGAGGTACCAACCCGAGGCTACAACATCTGAAATAGCGTTGTTTATTTCGGTTTCGTGCATCGCTGTGATGCGTTTTAATGACAAATAATCTATCATAGTTTTATAATTTCCATTCGTAAGTATCGTAACAAACACCACGACCACCAAATCCTTCTTTCTGATGAATAAGCGATTTATTTAAGATAGTGCCGCTTTCTTCTGTACTTTTACCAAAGTCGAAATACTTATTTTGTCCTTTATAGACTTTGTTAATGATGTAATCGAACAATAAATCTAACGCTCCCAAGGCTTTTCCATCATTAGATGCAGAGATGTATTGGGTGTGAATAGCGTTTGAAGTTTCATAAATCAGTGTTCCACCCAAAGGTTTTTCTTCTGCCGTAGTAGCGATATAAAGTTTTATTTCTTTAGGGAAACGACTTCTTAATAGTTCAATTTCTTCTAAGGAATGAACAGGTTTTGCGTCGTATTTAGTGTTTAAATTGTTGTTGAGAATAGTCCAAAATGCAGCTAAATCATTGCTTTCGCCTACTATAATACCATTTTTCATTGCTTTTCGAATGCCTCCTCGACGACTTTCAGTAAACTTCCGTAGATTGTTGAGGCTGAATGATGAAGAAATATCACGTCCGATGAGTTGAGCGTGGCATATATTTGTAAGCGTATATAGGTCTTCTTCGGCTGGAATGCGGTGGTAAATCCATGGAATAGCTTTGTAAATGACACGTTCAATGCCCATATTTTTAAGTAAAATATTGAGCTGTTGAAAGATAGCACATACCTTTTCGGCTGTTGCTTTCTCACTGGTTATAAGTCCACCGTAGGTTAATCCTTGATGCGAATAAAGTGTATTGTCTTTTCGGTTGGCTGGAAACAAAGCGTAAATACGTTTCTTTTCCATTATTATAAAGGAGCAATCATGGAATCTATCGGCATGATAATCCATGTAATTGCGGTGGAAAAGAAACGTTCCTTGCTTAGAAATGGCTATAAATTCATTCCATTTTTCAGCATCATCAAGACTATATTGCTTTATTTCAAACATTGTTTTTACAATTAAAATATAGGGTTGTATTTATGGGCTATATTCTTTTGAATTTCAAAACAGCCTGTTTTGGACTTCAAAACCTATTGTTTTGCACCTTAAAACAGACTGTTTTGTTTTAAGGAACAAAATTGATTTCAGCATTAATGCTTTTCATTCGTTTTTTGAAACCTACTTTGTCTTTTGGCGAAATCATAATTTTTTCGCCATTTTTGAATTGTAATTCTAATCTGTCTAACGACATTGCAGGTGAACTGAGCGGATTTCTTGTAGGGCGGATAGTTTTTATTTTCATAATATCCCTTTTCCAATGAATTACGCCACATTGTATATCAAGCGTTGTTCCTTTTACTTTGTATTGGCAAGGATATAAAAAAAGTAGGGCAGGGAGCGTTGTTAGCGTACAGATAGTAAATGAAAGCCAATCAAAATTAATTGCTATTGCAATGAAGACAGAGGTAAAGCAAATGATTAATACAGCTAAAAGCCATGTATCAATCTTTGAAATAAATTTATTTTTCATACTTCTTATACCATGATTGAACGTAGAAAACCATCTTTATTCGTTCTTTTTATCAATGAATTGTAGATATTCATCGTAATCTCTGATGTAGTCTTCCTCTTCAAAAGGGTCTTCGGCAAGTACCAAGCAGACTGCTCCAGACGAAAAATCTTCGAGTGTGCGCCATATATCCGTATTTACAAGCAAGCCTTGATAGGGGTGGTTGAGCAAAAACGATTCCTTTTCTTTTCCATTGTCGAGGGTTACGGTGAACGAACCATTAGCAGCTATGATAAATTCTCGGCAGTGTTTATGCGAATGCCCACCACGATTTTGTCCGCCAGGAACATCATAAACCCAATACGTACGCGATATATGAAAAGGAATATTCTTTTCTCCTTCTACAAAAGTAAGGTTTCCACGATAGTCTAATCGCTTGGGTAGTTCAATTAAATTCCCTATTTTAGTCATATTTGTAAGATAATGAACTACACCCGTACGTCCTTTTTATCAGGGGAACGTACGAGTTTAGCTTGTTTTAGTTGGTATCTTGATAAGTTTAAATGATTAAAACCTATCGATTTCCATACATTTCTTCGTAATATTTTTGGTAATCTCCGCTTGTAACTTCTTCTATCCAAGCTTGATTTTCAAGGTTCCATTTTATGGTTTTTACAATGCCTTCAGCAAACATCGTTTCTGGATACCAACCCAATTCGTTCTTAATTTTAGTTGGGTCGATAGCGTAACGAGCATCATGACCGAGGCGGTCGGCAACGTGAGTGATTAAATCATCGTTAATCCATGATATATCTATATCGCCATTTGCATCTTTTTCCTGCTTTTTAAGCACCTTACGGAGTTCCTTGTTGTCCGCCATCATGTCGTGAATGGTCTTGATAGTGAGCTTAACGATGTCGATATTTTTCATTTCGTTGTGTCCTCCCACGTTGTAAACCTGTCCCACACGACCTTCACGAACCACCATATCAATGGCTTTGCAATGGTCTTCCACATACAACCAGTCGCGAACGTTTAGACCTTCACCATAGACAGGGAGTGGTTTTCCAGCAAGAATATTGTTGATGATTAATGGAATCAACTTTTCTGGGAAGTGGTATGGACCATAATTATTGGAGCATCGTGTGATACTTATTGGCATATGGTAGGTGTCATGATAAGCCATTACGAACATATCAGCACTGGTTTTACTTGCTGAATATGGGCTATGAGGGCATAAAGGTGTATCTTCTGTGAAATAGCCTTCTGCTCCGAGCGAGCCATAAACCTCGTCTGTTGATACTTGATGATAACGTTTGCCTTCTTTCCATGTAGGGTATCCCTTTTCGTCTTTGCCAGTAACCCATGCACGGCGAGCAGCGTCCATGAGGTTTTGCGTACCGAGAATGTTCACATTTAAGAACAATTGTGGGTCTTCGATAGAGCGGTCTACATGGCTTTCTGCTGCAAAATTCACAAGATAATCGATGTCGTTTTCAGCAAAAAGTTTATCAATTAGTTCCTTATCTCGAATATCTCCTTTCACGAAAACGCAACGTTTTTCGTCAATATCTTCCTTGATAGTTCCAAGATTTCCAGCATAAGTTAATGCGTCAAGTACGATAATCTTAATATCTTCGTTCACATATTTTTTGTGAAGTAGATACTTAATGTAGTTAGCGCCGATAAATCCAGCTGCACCAGTTACCAAATAAGTTTTCATTTGTTATTGATATTTTGATTTGAATAATTTCTTTTGTTTTTTATTGATGTGTGATAGCTCACATTTTATAAACTCTTATTTTCGTCCAGCTAATGTAATAACTTCACAATCGCTTATTTTATTGCCTTCGATAGTAATTCTTACAATAGTTCTTTCCTTATGAAATCCTTGCAAACCTGCTGCCCCCGGATTGATATGAAGTAGCCCTAAGGACTTATCGGGCATAACTTTTAGAATGTGAGAGTGTCCGTCTACGAATAGATTTGGTGGCGAATAGCATAATTTATTTCTAATAGAAAAGTCATAATTCCCAGGGTATCCACCAATATGTTTTAGCAAAACATCGACTTCTTCACACTTAAATCGCAAGATTTCGGGATAGCGTTGCCTTATATCATAGCCGTCGCAATTGCCATGAACAGCACGAAATAAGGGCTTCATAGCTTCAAATTTATCGGCTACCTCTATGGAACCGATGTCGCCAGCATGCCATATTTCATCGCATTCGACGAGATATTTCTCATATTTCTCGTCCCAATAGGCGTGTGTGTCGCTAATGATACCAACCTTTTTCATTCTATTCTTTCAATTTTTTCCGAATGAAGCAAGCGATGAAATCTTTTGTCTCGTCAAATCCTAAGATACTTGCATCAACACAAAGGTCGTAACTTTCAGCGTGTCCCCACATCTTTCCCGTAAAATAATTATAGTATTTTGCGCGTTCATGCTCTTTGTTTTCAATGAATTTTATCGCTTCTTCAATAGAGCAACCTCGGCGTTCGCTCACATTTTTTGCTCTGAAATCAATTTTTGCTGTAATGAAAATATTGATAGCATCGGGGTTATTACGCAATATATAGTCAGCAGTTCTGCCTACAAATACGCATCGAGAATGCTCTTCAGAAAGCTTTCTAATTACATCACTTTGGAATTGATAAAGTCCTTCTTGCGAAAAATCGTTCTTATAGAAGTCGTGATTGCCCAAAATAGGTAGATGAACATGGAAATGAGTCTTTAGAAAACCTTTCTGTTCGTCGTTCTCTTCAAAGAATTTTTCAGAGAATCCACTCTCTTTAGCAGCCAAATTCAGAATTTCTTTGTCGTAGAATTGGCAATTAAACTCTTCTGCTAAGGCTTTTCCTATGCATCGTCCGCCACTGCCAAGTTGCCGTCCTATATTTATTATAAGTTTCTTTTCCATAATAACTGACTTTATTTTGTTTTCCCTTTTGGGGTCTTTTCTTTGTTAAACTTCTTCATAAACGTAAATAGTATAATGTTTGCTACCACGACAGAACTAATGTCGCTTGCTGGCATAGCTGCCCAAACACCATTTATTCCATAGAAGTTTGGGAGTATGAGTAGTAGGGGAAGAAGAAAAAAGAGCTGTCTTGAAAGCGATAAAAAAATGCTAATTTTTACTTTTCCAATACATTGGAAGAAATTGGTTATTACAATTTGACTTCCTATAAATGGGAACATTAGCATCATAATGCGTATGGCTTTGATAGAATCATTGATAAGCGTAGGGTCTTTGGTAAACATACGCGCGCAATAATAAGGCGCAAACATTGCTAAAGCCCAACCAATTATCATGATGCAAGTGGCACTAATAATAGATAATTTCACTATGCGCATCATTCTTTCGTATTGTTGTGAACCATAATTATAGCCCGCAATAGGTTGCATTCCTTGATTTAATCCGAAGACAATCATGACGAAAATCATAGCAATACTATTAGCAATACCAAATGCTCCCACTGCCATATCTCCACCAAATTTAACCAATTGTGTATTAACGAATATAACAATGACACACGCACACGTATTCATGAGGAATGGGGAAATGCCAATGGAAATGATATTCTTAACTAAATTGCTTTTTAGTTTATAGATTCCATGTTCCAAATGCAATAATTCATTTTTATTAGCAAAGATTTTCATCTGCCAGCATAGTGCTAAGAATTGCGAAATAATAGTTGCCAAAGCTGCACCTTTGATACCCCAATGCCACCAAAGTATGAAAACGACATCAAGCAAGATGTTCATCGCAACAGTAAAGATAGTTGCATACATTGCCTTCTTTGGTTTCGATGCTGCACGCAGTACAGCATTCATGCTAAAGTACATGTGAGAGAATAGATTACCTGCTAAAATGACCTGCATAAAATCTCTTGCATAAGGAATTGTAGCTTCGCTTGCTCCGAAAAATCTAAGAATAGGGTCAAGAAATAACAAACAAATACCGCCAAAGGTCAATCCAATGATGATATTGAGGGTTATTGTGTTACCTAAAATATTTTCTGCCGATTTATAATCCTTTTGTCCTAATCTTACACTAATAGTGGTTGAGGCTCCCACACCGATAGCAGCACCAAAAGCTGCGGCAAGATTCATAAAAGGGAAAGTAATGGCAAGCCCCGATATAGCCATTGGACCTACTACTTGTCCAATGAAAACTCGGTCAATAATATTGTAGAGCGAAGATGCTACCATCGCTATGATAGCAGGCATGGCATATTGTACCAATAGTTTTCCTACTGGTTTTGTGCCAAGTTCTAATGTTGCTTTTTTATTATCCATTCAAATTATTTTATGGAGAAATGCCTTCCACCTACTTATATATACTGCAAAAGTAGTGAAAAATACTGAGAAAGTGCAAAGTGTAAGGTAATATTATATTGCAAAAAAATATTTTGAGAATAGCTGAAGATAATTAGTTTATATAAAACAGGCTGTTTTGAACATTAAAATAGCTTATTTTGATGTTCAAAACCTATTATTTTAAAATTCAATAGCGTTGAACATGGATACATGTATATTTATTTATTACCCATATTTTCAGTATTTTCTCATTACTCTATTATCTGTTTTCATTAAAAGTTCGTACCTTTGCAATTAGAAATAATAAAAAAGCAAAAATATGTATCGAAATAAAACTTGTGGAGAACTTCGCTTAACAGATGCGAGCAAGGAAGTTATACTTGCTGGTTGGGTACAACGTACGCGTAAAATGGGAGGTATGACCTTTGTTGATTTACGCGACCGTTACGGCATAACACAATTAGTGTTCAATGAAGCTGAAGATGCTGGTCTTTGCGAAGAGGCTAACAAGCTCGGACGTGAATACTGCATTCAAATTAAGGGTATCGTTAGCGAACGACAGAGCAAGAATAGCAAGATTCCAACAGGCGAAATAGAAATCATTGTAAAGGAATTGAACGTTTTAAGTTCTTCGGTAACGCCTCCATTCACTATTGAGGACAATACAGACGGTGGCGACGACCTTAGAATGAAATACAGATATTTGGATTTGCGTCGTCCTGCGGTACGCAGCAATTTAGAGTTGCGCCACAGAATGACGATTTTGATTCGCAACTTCTTGGATAATTTGAATTTCATCGAAGTTGAAACACCTATTCTTATAGGTTCTACGCCAGAGGGCGCACGCGATTTTGTTGTGCCTTCACGCATGAATCCTGGTCAATTCTATGCACTTCCACAAAGTCCGCAAACATTGAAGCAGTTGTTAATGGTTGCTGGTTTCGACCGTTATTTCCAAATTGCAAAATGTTTCCGTGATGAAGATTTGCGTGCCGACCGCCAACCAGAGTTTACACAAATAGACTGCGAAATGTCTTTCGTTAATCAAGAAGACGTTTTGAAGGTGTTTGAAGACATGTCACGCCATTTGTTTAAAGAAATAAGAGGTGTAGAATTGCCTGAAAAGTTAGAACAAATGACTTGGCAAGAGGCAATGAAGCGCTATGGTTCTGATAAGCCTGATATACGTTTTGGCATGGAATTTGTCGAATTGATGGACGACTTGAAGGGTACAAGCGACTTCTCTGTATTCAACGAAGCCAACTACATTGGCGGTATTGTTGTTCCCGGTTGCGCTGACTATAGCCGTAAGCAGTTGAATGAATTAACCGATTTCGTAAAACGTCCACAGGTAGGTGCAAAAGGTTTGGTTTACATCAAGTATGGTGAAAACGGAGAAGCAAAAAGCTCTATTGATAAGTTCTTTACACAAGAGCAATTGCAGAAGGTTAAAGAAACAACTGGTGCTAAAAATGGCGATTTAGTGTTGATTCTTTCGGGCGACCATGTGAACAAAACTCGTGTTCAGTTGTGCGCTTTACGCTTAGAAATGGGCAATCGCCTTGGGTTGCGAGATAAAAATGTATTTAAGTGCCTTTGGATAGTTGATTTCCCATTGTTTGAATGGAGCGATGAAGAACAAAGATTAATGGCTACTCACCACCCATTTACAATGCCTAATCCAGACGATTTGCACCTCTTAGATACTCATCCTGAACAAGTGCGTGCTTTGGCATACGACTTTGTTTGCAATGGCATAGAAGTTGGTGGCGGTTCTATCCGTATTCATGACACCGAGTTGCAAGAAAAAATGTTTGAGGTTCTTGGTTTTACACGCCAACAAGCCGAAGAGCAATTTGGTTTCTTGATGAATGCTTTCCATTATGGCGCACCTCCTCATGCAGGTATTGCTTTTGGTTTGGATCGTTATGTAAGCATTATGGCAGGTTTGGATTCTATTCGTGACGTGATAGCGTTTCCTAAGAATAATAGTGGACGTGATGTAATGCTTGATGCACCATCTAATTTGGCTGACAAGCAATTAGACGAATTGCAAATAAAGTTGGATTTAAAGGTCTAATAAATATTGATTTAAATCAAAAAAACGGCATTTCCCTTTCCTGAGGCTTGCGAAGTTGTCATTTTTTTATTTATAAATTAGTTTCATCAAGATATTTGAAGTATATTTGCAGATATTAATAGCAGTTTGTTATTTTTACTCGAGTAGAAATTAATAATGATGAAAGAAGTTATGGTAGAAAAGAAAACTGTTGCTACAAAAGAAGCAACGAAACGGACAACAACAAAGAAACCTGCGCAAAAGGCTATTGTCTTAGACTTAAGTCCTGAAAATGTAGGATTTAAAGCAGGTGATGTTTACAATACACTTGCCGCTGAGGGGAAAGCACTCTCTGTGTCTGAAATAGCAAAAATAGCAAAAATTAGCTCCGAAGAGGCTTATCTTGGTATTGGGTGGCTCCTGAAAGAAGGAAAAATTCAAAATGAAGACAATAAAATAGCCTTGGCTTAAAATATTTTTAAAAAATAAGAAGGAGTCTATATGAATAATATGGACTCCTTTTTTTATATGAGATTCGAGAAAGATATACTTCTAATTTTAATAGAGGCTGGCGATAATGGATTGTCAGTCAATAAGATTTCACGTCATGTTTTTAATACGCACAATTCGTTTTTTTTACCATTAGATTATGAAAAAGTACATAGCGAAGTGTTGCAATGCTTGCAAAAAATGAGCCGTCGAAGCGAGCCTATGATAGGAAAAGTAAAGAAAGGTGTTTACTATATTAACCCTGCAAATCAGCAAGTAAAGCAGTTAAAGTTAAAATTTATAGACGAAGAGGAGGAAAATCCCATTATTGAAAAACCAAAAGACCAAAGTTTATCCTTATTTGATTAGAAAGAAAGATAATTGCACATCTTGTTTTTTTAATTTTTTATTCGTATATTTGCACCTAATCTATTAATTGTAAGATTCAAAAAAGTTATGATGCACACAAACAACCATCTTGTGATAATGGCTGGAGGAGTTGGAAGTAGGTTCTGGCCAATGAGTACTGCCGATAAACCCAAACAATTTATTGATGTTCTTGGAGTCGGAAAGTCTTTGATGCAACTTACTTACGACCGTTTTAAAGGTATCATTGAGGCTAAGAATGTGTGGGTAGTAACCAACGAAAATTATTGCGAATTGGTACATGAGCAATTGCCTGATATTCCAAAAGAAAATATTTTGAGCGAACCATGTAGAAGAAATACTGCTCCATGTATTGCCTATGTGAGTTGGAGAATTAAAAAGTCTGACTCAAAAGCTAACATCGTTGTTACACCAAGCGACCACATTGTAACCGACCAAGAGGAGTTTAGACGCGTTATAAATAATTGTTTGAAATTTACAGCAGAAACAGACGCCGTTGTAACATTGGGTATGAAGCCAACAAGGCCTGAAACAGGTTACGGATATATACAAGCTGATTTGACAGTTCCATCGGTTCGAAATAAGGAAATCTATCGGGTTGACCAATTTAGAGAAAAGCCTGATGTGGAAACTGCCGAGAAATATATCAGCATGAAAAACTTTTTTTGGAATGCAGGTATCTTCCTTTGGAATGTTTCTACTATCGTAAATGCTTTTAGAATCTATCAACCAGGTATTGCACGCATCTTTGATAGAGTGGCAGATGTACTTGGTACAGCAGAAGAACAAAAGACAATAGATGAGGTTTACCCTGAATGTGAAAGTATTTCAGTAGACTACGCTATCATGGAAAAGGCTGAAGAAATCTTTGTTTGCCCTGCCGATTTTGGTTGGAGCGACTTAGGCACATGGGGTTCTTTGCATTTACAAACTCAACACGATTTGTATGGCAATGCCGTAATTGGGAAGAATATTCAAATGTACGATAGTAAAAATTGTATTGTGCATGCTACTGACGAGAAAAAAGTAGTGGTTCAAGGACTTGATGGCTATATTGTAGCAGAAAAAGACGGCATGTTGCTTGTTTGTAAATTAGCTGAAGAACAGCGAATTAAGCAATTTTCAGAGAACGATTAAAATAAAATACAAACTTTATAAATAGTGTCTTAGATAAAAGCAAAACATAGATGAGTAAAAAAATAGCATTGATAACAGGAATTACAGGTCAAGACGGTAGTTATTTGGCTGAATTCCTTATAGAAAAAGGCTATGAAGTTCATGGACTTCTACGCCGTAGTTCATCTTTCAACACAGGACGAATTGAACATTTGTATTTGGACGAATGGGTGCGCGATATGAAAAAGGAAAGATTGGTCAATCTTCATTGGGCAGATATGACCGATTCTTCATCACTTATTAGAATCATTGGCGAAGTAAAACCTACTGAAATATACAATCTTGCAGCACAAAGCCATGTTAAAGTAAGTTTCGATGTCCCTGAATATACTGCTGATACTGATGCAGTGGGCGTACTTAGATTGTTGGAAGCTGTAAGAATTTGTGGATTAGAAAAGTCATGTAAAATTTATCAAGCATCTACTTCTGAATTGTTTGGTAAAGTGCAAGAAGTGCCACAGAAGGAAACTACGCCTTTTTATCCACGTTCTCCATATTCAGTAGCTAAACTTTATGGCTTTTGGATAATGAAGAATTATCGTGAGTCGTACGGAATGTATTGCTGCAATGGTATTCTCTTTAATCACGAGAGTGAACGAAGAGGCGAGAATTTCGTAACTCGTAAGATTACATTAGCGGCTTGTCGCATTGCTCAAGGCTTGCAAGATAAACTCTATTTGGGCAATCTTGGTGCTCAAAGAGATTGGGGATATGCAAAAGATTATGTAGAATGTATGTGGTTAATTCTCCAGCAAGAGGAACCTGATGACTTTGTTATTGCAACGGGCGAAATGTACACCGTACGTGCTTTCTGTACAGCTGCTTTTAAAGAGGTAGGCATCGAACTTGAATGGAGGGGTGAAGGCATTGACGAAAAAGGTTATAACAAGGACACGGGTGCTGTTCTTGTAGAAGTAGACCCTAAATTTTTCCGTCCAGCAGAGGTGGAACAATTGCTTGGCGACCCAACAAAAGCAAAAACTAAGTTAGGTTGGAACCCAAGAAAAACTTCATTTGAGCAGTTGGTTAAAATTATGGTTGAACACGATATGAAGTTTGTTAAGAAACTATATCTTAAGGCTCAATTACCAGAATAATCAACTTTTTGATAGGAAAAATAAGCAGGTAGTTTCTGAAATAGACAGGAATTACCTGTTTTTGATTTTAATTTTTATAGTGCGAATGGAACTTTAATTTTTGCAGATATGAAACGTTTGTTTAGTAAGACTTTTATGAAAATACTTTTCCTTTTATTATTTGCTTTTTTAGCTTTTCCGATATTTGGGAAAGGCTTTCCAAAGGTGATAAAGATTCATTCGCAACATTATTATAAGACCAATGTTCCGAAAGGCAATTATAGTGGACTAACGTGGTTAGGACAAAATCGATATGCAGTGGTATCAGATAAAGAAAAAGAAAGCGGTTTTTACGTTTTTATAATAGACATTGATTCCATTTCGGGTGATATATTGAATATTAAAACGGAAGGATTTTATTCGTCAAAAACACCTAATGCAGACGAAGAGGGGATTGCTTTTCACCCTAATCGCAATACTTTGTTCATTGCAAGAGAGCATGATAATACAATAAAGGAATACGATTTAGCTGGCAATATGACTGGTAATGAATTGAAAATCCCTATGCTATTTAATGTAGCAACAGGTAATTACGGATTTGAATCGCTAACGTACAATCAAAAAACTCATTTATTTTGGACAACTTCTGAATCTACTTTGCCTTGCGATGGTGTACAAACTGCCCCCAAAAGGTTAGTTGAAAATCATTTAAGATTACAATCTTTCAATGATAGTTTACAACCTTTGAACCAATATGCTTATCAAATGGACAAAGGAACGGTTGCAAAAAAAGCAATGAATTACGCTATGGGGGTTTCTGATTTGGTAGCATTAGACGATGGAAAACTAATTGTTTTAGAGCGGGAACTTTATGTCTCACCTTCCAAAATAGGCTCTTTCGTGAAAAATAAACTCTACTGCGTAGACCCTACCATATCGAAAGTAATAAATGAAACCTCACCATTGACAGAACGTACTCCTTATCTTCATAAAGTTTTGCTTACAGAATGGCGTACATCATTAACTCTTTTGCATCAAGACTTTGCTAATTATGAAGGAATTTGCCTTGCTCCTAAATTAGCAGATGGCTCACAAGTTTTGTTGCTTTGTGCAATATGGCGGTATTTTGCGTGATTGGTTCAGAACAATTATTATTGACCTGTAGGTCAAGTTTTTTACCAAATAGGGAGGAAGATAAAAAAGAGGGAATGTCGATTTTGACACACCCTCTTTTATAATAGCCACATTAATCTTTCATTATTTTTTCTTTACCCGATGAACGTCTAAAGTTTATCGTTGGTATCCTTCATGTCAATGAATTGGCGATTGTTATCGTAAAATTCATATTGCATGAATGCCAATTTTTGTGATGGAACAACCTTTACACCGAATCCATATTTCATTTGCCACTTGCGTTTGAGTGATATAAATCCCTCGTTAATATAAGCAGCTACGTATGGGTGTACATGTAAATAGAACTTATTAATGCCTATTTTGTTGGTGAGTTGGTCAATTTTACGTTCCAATAAGTCTGTAAATAATAAACTTGAACGTATTTTCCCACTTCCAAAGCATGTTGGGCATTCTTCTGCAACATCTACGTCCATAACGGGGCGTACTCTTTGACGAGTTATTTGCATCAATCCAAACTTGCTTAAAGGCAAAATATTGTGTCGAGCACGGTCTTTTTGCATCGCTTTGCACATACGTTCATAGAGCATTTGACGGTCTTCCGCCAAGTTCATGTCTATGAAATCGACAACAATAATACCACCCATATCTCTTAAACGGAGCTGGCGAGCAATTTCATCTGCTGCGCCAAGGTTGGTGTCAAGTGCGTTTTGTTCCTGTCCTTTCTCCTTTGTTCTGTTTCCACTATTCACATCAACAACGTGCATAGCTTCTGTATGTTCAACGATAATATAGCAACCATGACCATAATTAATTGTTTTTCCGAAACTTGATTTTATTTGTTTCGTTACGTCAAAGTTGTCGAAAATTGGCAACTTACCATTATATTTCTTTACTATGTCTGCCTTTTCAGGGGCGATAAGTGAAACATAGCTTTTAACGGCAGTGCAAATTTCCTCGTCGTTCACATAAATATTCTCGTAGGTGGGATTGAAAAGGTCTCTAAGCATGCCTACTGCACGCCCTGTCTCTTCAAATATGAGTTGTGGTCTTTCTTGAGTTTTCTGTACTTTCGTTATGGCTTCATTCCATCTATTGAATAGTACTTTCATCTCAGCATCGAGTTCTGCAACCCTTTTACCTTCTGCTACTGTGCGTACAATTACTCCAAAATTCTTTGGACGTATGCTTTGTATGAGTTGCTTTAGGCGGGCGCGCTCTTCTCCACTTTTAATTTTTGTTGAAACGTTTACTTTATCCCCAAAAGGAATGAGAACTAAGTAGCGGCCTGCAAATGAAATTTCTCCAGTAAGGCGTGGACCTTTGGTTGAAATAGGCTCTTTTACTACTTGCACCATTACCTCTTGACCAACCTCTAATATGTTCTGAATACTGCTATCTTTCTGTAAGATAGGTAATTTGCTGGCCTTTTGTAGTGGGAATAGTCGTTTCCTATCGCTTTGTACCTGCTTGAGATATTTTGCAAAGGAGTTGAACTGACTTCCTAAGTCTAAATAATGAAGAAATGCGTCGCGCTCATAACCTACATCTACGAAACAGGCATTTAAACCTGGCATTAGCTTTTTGACTTTAGCAATGTAGATATTTCCAACCGAAAAATTAGCATCTCTTGGTTCACGTTGGTATTCCACCAATCGTTTATCTTCGAGTAATGCAATCGAAATTTCTTTTGGTTGGGCATCAATAATTATTTCGCTTGTCATTTCTTATTGTGTTTATAAGTACTAACGTACCTATTTTAAAAAAGCGAGACGTGTCGTCGCCCCCTTAGGGTTAGGAGTTGAATGCGATGACATGCCCCGTCTGTTGATAGACTATATTTGTCTTTCTGCCCTTGGGGCTTACTTGCTCTTATGTCTATTCTTTCTTAATCTCTTCTTACGCTTATGCGTAGCCATTTTGTGTCCCTTTTTCTTCTTTCCGTTTGGCATAGCTTTTAAATGTTTAAATTGTTTATATTATTTTGATTCTTACTTTTTCATGTCCTCAATGAATGTTTTCGCAGGCTTGAAACTTGGAAAATCATGTGCAGGAATGGTAATTGTTGTGTTCTTAGAGATATTTCTTGCTGTTTTCTCTGCACGGTGTTTAACGATAAAACTACCGAATCCACGGAGATAAACATTCTCCTTGCTTTTTAACAAACTGTTTTTAATAGCTTCCATGAATGATTCTACTACTGCCGACACGTCTTTTTTTGAAATGCCAGTCGAAGATGCAATCTCATTGATGATATCTGCTTTTGTCATTTTGTTTTTATCTAATAATTATACTTTGAATTCCTACTCTCATCATAACGGAGTGCAAAGATACTCATTTTCAGATAAATACAGAAATGTTTTTGACTTTTTTTACAAAATCTTTGTGTTTGACTTAATATGTATCTACTTTTTTTGTACCTTTGCCCATACTTTTATATGATAAGGTATTATGAAAATTGCAATTGGAATTGACGTTGGTATTTCTACTACTAAAATAGTTGGAATAAGAGATGGAAAGGTGGTTAGACCATTACGTATTAAAGCTACCGACCCAGTAACATCTCTTTATGGTGCTTTTGGTAAATATCTGTATGATAACAAGATAGAATTAGATGATATTGAAAAAGTTATGATTACAGGAGTTGGCGCAGCCTATATTGATAAGCCTGTTTATGGTTTGTCAACTGAGAAAGCTGATGAGTTTTTAGCTGATGGTTTAGGGGCTCGTTATGAAGCTCAACGCGACCGAATGATTGTTGTTTCAATGGGAACTGGTACTTCGTTAGTGTTGTGTGATGGCGACGATATTCATCATATCGGTGGTATTGGTATTGGTGGCGGAACTTTAAATGGTCTTTCTCGTTTGTTATTAAATACTGATGATATTCAGCAAATATCCGATTTAGCCATGAAAGGCGATATTGGTAGCATTAATCTTCAGATTGGTGATATTTCTTCAAAGCCACTTCCTGGTTTACCAATGAATGCAACAGCCTCTCTCTTTGCTAATGCTCAAGGAACTGCAAGTAGGGAAGACATTGCATTAGGTCTGATTTGCTTAGTATTGCAATCAATTGGTTCGGCTACGATTTTGAGTTCCTTGAATAGTGGTATTAAGGATTTTGTCATGATAGGTAACCTTACCTTGCTTCCTCAATGTAAGGTCTTATTTCCAATGATGGAGCGTCTTTACGATGTTCGATTCATTATACCAAAATATTCTGAATTTTGTACTGCTATTGGAGCAGCCTTGCAATCGGGTGTCAAACTATAATTTTACAACTAAAAGGTATAAAAATAGCCCGCAAAAGTATTAACTTTTATCGGGCTTTCAAGTGTGTGTCATAGCATAGGTTGTTCTTTGTTCTCTTTTATCGTGAGTATCCGTTCAATATTGGAACGTATTATTTTATCATAAAGTGATAGCAAAGATACATAAAAGAAATCAAACACAACCCAAAGAATTACGTTATTTTCAACTTTTTGCGGCAATATGATTATTTTAGGAACTATATTGATTTATTTCAGCTTGTTGTTATTCATTAGTAAAATGACAGCTTCGTCGGGTAACAATGAGTCGTTTTTTCGTGCTAATAAGCAGTCGCCTTGGTATCTTGTTGCCTTTGGAATGATTGGTGCCAGCATTTCTGGTGTAACTTTTGTAAGTGTTCCAGGAATGGTGATAGACCAAAATATGGCTTATGCGCAGACCTGTATAGGTTTTATCTTTGGTTATATCTTGGTCGCTTTTGTACTTTTGCCCATTTATTATCGGCTAAATCTTATAACCATTTATACTTATTTGAAACAACGATTGGGGATAAGAAGTTATAAAACAGGAGCTTCGTTTTTTCTTTTATCGAAATTGACGGGTTCGGCCGTTAAATTTTATGTTGTTTGTATGATTTTACAGCGTTTTGTTCTTACTGATTTTAATATTCCTTTCCCTATAACGGTGGTTTCTATGGTGCTGCTTATTTGGCTTTATACCCACAAAGGTGGCATACGAACTTTGGTTTTTACAGATACGTTTCAAACCATTTGCATGTTCCTCGCCCTTCTTCTTATTATATATAATGTGATGACGGCATTGGATTTCAGTATTTCTGAAACTTTCAATCGGATAATTTCCAATAGTCATTCCACTATCTTTGTTTGGGACGATTGGTTTTCTAAGCAAAATTTTTGGAAGCAATTTCTTAGTGGGGTCTTCATTGTTGTGGTAATGACAGGGTTAGACCAAGATATGATGCAAAAGAATTTGACTTGTAAAACATTACGCGATGCTCAAAAAGATATGTGTACATACGGCTTTGCTTTCCTTCCTGTCAATCTTCTTTTCATGTCTTTAGGTATATTATTGATGATGTATTTATCGAAAATGAATGTTCCTTTACCAGCTTCTCCTGACGAATTGATGTTATTACCTGTTGCTGGTGGAATGTTAGGCAGTGGGGTAGAAGTGTTGTTTACGATTGGAGTAGTGGCTGCTTGCTTTTCAACAGCCGACTCAGCTTTAACTTCTTTGACTACAAGCTTTTGTGTTGATATTTGTGAACAACCTAAAAATGAAACTTTGCGTAAGCGAATTCATTTCGCAATGTCAGTTGTATTCATCCTTTTTATTCTTGTTTTCAAAGTTTTCAATTCAACGAGTTTAATAGATGCGGTCTATATTCTTTGTTCTTATACCTATGGTCCACTTTTAGGATTGTTTGCTTTCAGCCTTTTAACACGCCGTTCGGTGAATGATAAATTTGTGCCTTACATCGCCATTGCGAGTCCATTATTATGCTTTGCAATCGATACTTTGTCCATGAAACTATGGAATTATAAGTTTGGGTATGAACTATTGATGCTCAATGGTATTCTTACTTTTGCAGGGTTATACTTGTCTAATATAAAAAGAAAGTAGACTGGTAGGTCATATTGACTTTCCATTCTACTTTCCTTTAATTATTTATTTGCTATTTGCTTATTCTGCGAGCAATTTTTCGATTTCCTTTTCGATGTTTTCCATCTTTTCAGTAGGTTCGAAGCGTGCAACTACTTGCCCTTTCTTGTTGATAAGGAATTTTGTGAAGTTCCATTTTATTTCAGCATTTTCCTTGTAGTTAGGGTCTTGCTCTGAAATAATTTTATCAAGAATTGGTGTTAGTTTGTGGCTTTCGTCCCAACCTGCAAAGCTTTTTTGTTCTTTCAAGAACTTGTATAATGGCTCTGTCTCTTCGCCGTTTACTTTAATCTTCTTAAAGCGTGGGAAATCAGTACCGTATGTAAGTTTGCAGAACTCGTGAATACTTTCGTCTGTACCAGGAGCTTGGTTGTTAAATTGGTTGCAAGGGAAATCAAGCACTTCAAAACCTTTTGCATGATACTTCTTGTAAGTTGCCTCAAGTTGCTCGTATGTTGGTGTAAAACCGCATTTAGTGGCAGTATTTACAATTAATAGTACTTCGTTAGCGAACTCTTTTAAATTTACATCACCGCCTTTTCTGTCCTTGACAGTGAAATCATAAACTGTTTTCATCTTTTAATCTTTTTATTTTAAATGACTATTTTGTATTTATTGCAAAAATACGCATTTAATTTTTAATATGCAAATTCTATTCTCTTAAAAGACTTAAAATATTAGACTCTTTATTTTTATAGGGATTTCCCTATTGCCAAATATAGAAAATACATTTTAGAAGTGCTTTCTATTTTCTAATTTTGCAACAAATAAAAAAATATTAAAGATAAAAGATATGAAACAGATTGCTAAGTATTTTATGGCTCTGACCTTATTGGCAATGCCATTTGCGTTCCAAAGTTGCAGTGAACGCGAGGATATATCAAATTATTACTATTACGATGATCTCGTAACTGAGGCTGTTAATAATTATTGGTATGTTTATCCAGGTGGTACAGATTACGACACCGCTTACAATTGGTTTGTACATTATTATCCAAACGCCACCGCTGCAGAATTTGATGCTTTTATGAATCAAATTAATTTTGGTTATAACAACCAAAAAGGTGACCCTATCATGGAGGAAGTTCAAGTTCTTTCAGGCGAATGGGCTGGTGATATGACGATTGAATTTGATGGAAAAACTGGTCAGAGAGAAGCTCAAACCTTTCATGCTAATATGAAATTCTGGCAATATGCATCGTCTAAGAATTCATTAGGGGGCAATGGACAAGAAGTTGATACCGCTGCCGACGGAAGTACTCAGACATTAGATTTTACATGGTATGTTGATAAAAATGGAGACATCTATATTAAGTATAAATCTGGTACTATTTTTAGAATGAATGCTTCTTCACCTGATAAAGGTTTCCACTTAGGTTATGAAAAAGAAAAGGGCTATGACACTTTCTTTGGCTATGGCATTAGCACCAATACCACCGATGTTTTCTATATTGACTTATCTCGCCAATCTACAAGTGGTGCAAAGGGCAAGATGATTAAGGCTCGCAAATTAGAAAATATAAACGCTGGTAAAGTTTTCGGTCAAGCTGCTGTAAACGAATCAGCTTCACACAAAGCAAAAGCTGTAAGTGGATTGAGAGCAAGATAATAATAACTTCAATACTATAATCTACGAAGACCTCGATTAGGATTTCCTATCGAGGTCTTTTTACGATACTTTTACCCGATTATATTGATTTTATTCTTTATGTTTTATTTCTTTCGGATTAATTTAAACTTGAACATTGTTGCCCATTATTAAATACAAAAGTGGAAGAAAATTCTTTTCGTTTAACCAACTTATAAGAAAATACTTCCACTAAATTTTAGTCTAAATCGCACTAACGACCAATAATATTGTTCCTTTTGCAATTAATATTCGCTTTTGTCGTCCTTGAGCGTCCACATTTTAAAAGCGTTAATCGCTTCGTTTTGGAGGATAATTTCTGATGGCTTTTTGCGATATTGTGGTTCAATAGCGATTTCTTCATAAATAAAATCATCATCGAAACCAATTTTTCCTGCGTCTTTGCGGTCGTTAGCGTAGTAAATTTTTTCTAAATGCGCCCAATAAATTGCACCAAAACACATTGGGCATGGTTCGCATGAAGTATAGATTACGCACCCTTTAAGGTCGAAAGTACCTAATTTTTCGCATGCTTTGCGAATGGTACATACTTCTGCATGGGCGGTAGGGTCGTTGTCTATGGTTACCCTGTTGCTGCCTTCGGCAATGATTTCTCCATCTTTGGCAATGACAGCACCAAAAGGTCCACCACCATTTCTTACGCTGTTTTCCGAGAGTTCTATGGCTCTACGCATTAATTCTTCGTTTGTCATGATTATCAATCTTTATATTTTATTTTTTTGTTGCGTCTAAAATTACTTGTTTTTTGTTGCTGTTTCAAAAAGGTCTTTGTACAATTTGTCGAATATTATTTTTAATTTTGTTGGTTGGGTCAATATTTCACGAATATATTCTAACTTCTTTGCGTTAGGAGAGTTAGGAATCCAAAGTCGAATATACCCGCTTCTGCCATATTTTTCTTTGATATGTTCATAGAAACGTTGCCATTGTTCTTCCTCGTTTTTCTCTGGATAGTTTTCCAAACCAAACATGACGGTACGCGCAAAGACTACTTCAGGGTCTAATTCTCGGTCGGCTTCGGCTACTATTTTCCCATAAATACTGCGTGGGGCACGCGAGCTGCTGGCTCTATGATCTTCCACAGCTTCCTTCATAATGGTGATTTGGTCGGGCGAAAACCATTTCTTTAGTCGTGCATCAGCGGTAAGAATTTTCCCACTTGTTATGTGGTGAATGGCACGAGGCCCCTCCATTCCGAGGTCATGGTAGGCTGCTGCCACATAAACCATGTTACTATCGGCTCCCGTAGCGGGTATAAGTTCCAAAGCATTCTTTATGACACGCTGCACATGACCTAAGCCATGCGAACGTCCAAAAGCATTATATCGTGGTAGAATTTGTTGTTCTACAAATTCCATTAAATCCAAATCTACTCTGTTATCCATATTTTATAACTTAATGAGGAGTATTCCAATTGTTGCTAATAGTCCGAAAACAAACATATTGCGTGCTGTTAGTCCTAAAACTTTATTCAATTCTTTTCCGTGCTTTATCCTTTTCATTTCCGTGAATGCCTTTTGGTGGAGGAAGAGATAAAAGAAGAGTAAAGTGAGGCTTAATGTTTTCATGCTTGAATAGGAAAAGATAAAAACCGAATCCATGAGCAATAAACCTAAAAAGCCTAACCAATGATAAAGTTGTTCGGCACGTTTTTCACCAATTCTCACGATAAGCGTGTTTTTATTGGCTTGTTTGTCGTTCTCACGGTCGCGGTAATTGTTTACAACCAATAGGGTATCAATTACCAAACCAGATGCAAGCGATGCAACAAATACCTGCCATGTAATGGTTTGCAAACCCTTTGGCAGAATAACATAATAGGTAAGACATACGGGAACAATGCCAAAAAAGACAAGTACGAGTAAGTCGCCTAAGCCCAAATAAGAAAGTTTTGTGGTGTAAAGGAAGCAAAAAGCAACGCAAAGTAATCCTATTAAAATCATTTCCCACCCACCATAATATATAAGAGGTAGTCCAATTATACACGCAAGTAGGGTAGTTGCGATTAATCCTTTGCGCATTGCAGGTAAAGTAATCCACCCTTCACTGCATGTACGGCGAGGTCCTAAACGTGTTTCACTATCATCGTTGCCCTTCAAGCAATCAAAATAATCGTTTACAAAGTTGGCATCTATCTGCATGATAAAGGCAAAAAGAACACACAATAGGGCAGGGATTATCTGAAAATTCTCCCAACTTAAATCCTTAAAAGCAAAGGCAATACCTATCATTACAGGTACGCTTGCGCCAGTAAGTGTCTTTGGTCGAGCTGCGAGAACCCATGCGTTAAGCGAATTTGTCTTAACGTTTTGCTCCATCTTCGATAGTATATCTTCTTTTTCCGACATGCTTTTTCAGTTTTCTTTCTTGTTAATTAAAGAAATTCCAACTCAATCCGAAACGTATAATACGCTCATTTAAAGGGTAATGTGGCACAAAAAAGTAGTTACCACCGCTACTACTATTCACATGCGACATCATAATGAAGAAGCGTGTATGCTGTAAATTGAAGTTGGCATAAGCGTTCAATACTGGATAATTACCTATTTTAGTGCGACTTGCTTCGTTTTCTTGAATGCCAAATGCGCCCATACCTGGGATATATTCTGGTGCATTGTATTTTGTAAAATACCTTGCATCAACACCCAAATCACAATCTAACACACGAGCAATCTTAAATCGCATAAAGAAATTACTGTAAATGTTGAGCGTTGGGGTAGGGAATACATTTTCATTGCTTGACTTTTGGAACGTTAATACATTTTGCCAATTGAAAATACCAAAGCGTAAATCCTGTTGAAGTTGCAATGTTAGCAAACTAATTGCATCTGAATGTTGGCGAACATTGACTTGTTGCTTGGTGATGAGATAGTTTTTTTCTTGTAATGTTCTATCGTTTTGTACCCCAAAATAGGTGTAATTTTTCAACATATCATAGCCAATGCGTAATTTTGTCTTGGTCTTCTGCCATGAGAGTTCGCCCAAAATACGCGAGTGGATTTGCTTTTCGAGCGTGTTGTCCCACCAATAATGACGTGAATGGAAGTTTTCCATGTAGTAAGACGGGTTAGAGCGATGGAAAAAAGCAGTTGCAGCCAACTGAACAGTATCACCAAAGAGTGGGAAATTTAAATCTGCTTTACCGTCAATATGCAGTTGTCCTGCCTTGTTTCCTACCAACCACGTTTCGGCAGTAATATTATAATGTAAGGTGTTTCCATTGGTTTTTAAAAGTTGTCCACCAATGGAAATATCATTTTTATTTACTTTTTCGTAACCACCAAATAGAGGGGTCGCTGTTGGAGGTGTAGAATTGAGCAGTGTAGGTAGCTCGTAATGGCGCAATTCATGAGAAACAAAGGCTTTCAACCCTGCTTTTGCCCACTTGTTAAACCCTTCTAACAATGCTATAGCAAAGGTATTTTTTAGCGAAAAATGCTTTGTTTGGTCGTAAATAGAATCGTTTGCAGTAGCGGTATTGGTGTAATAATTATTCAAATAATAACCTTCTGGAGTTTCGTATGCTTGATAAATGCGTCTATAATTATCAAATCTGAATGAATGAATGAAACTCGTTACAGGCACATATTCGTCTTTTACCCATTGCGCATCAGCTTCATTTTTGGCGGTTTCTTGTGCGTTAGGGTAGAGAATATCTGTATTTTTAGTTTTTTCTTTGGGGGCAACTTTATCTACAATATGCGCATCGTCAGGACGACCTTGCGCCTTCATGTTTTTATTGAACATCTCTTCGTCAAATTCTTCTCCGTTTTCCTCTGCTTTTTTCATTGCTTTTTGTCTTGCTTCGTCCTCTTTTTTCGACTGAGCCGACTTTATTGCAAACTTTTTAGCTTCGATTTCTTCCTTTGTCATAGGCACTTTTCTGAAAAATCCGAGGCTA
>OBRT01000104.1_pt1 | contig 30424 bp, 23 predicted proteins | sample 1494891 | NCBI WGS metagenome assembly OBRT01 (sample SAMEA3360688, study PRJEB22359) | human gut metagenome | biome: ENVO:urban biome; feature: ENVO:human-associated habitat; material: ENVO:feces | place: Bangladesh | collected 2011 | reverse complement strand
AAGGCTTCGATGGCACTTTTCAAATGGATAAGGTACTTGCCGATATGCAAAAGGCGATACCTGAGCAATGCAGGACAAAGAAAACGGTTTTTCATTGTTCCCTCAATCCGCACCCGGACGAGAAGCTCTCCGATGAAACACTCATGCAGATTGCAAGAGAATATATGGAGGCACTCGGCTATGGCAAACAGCCCTACATCGTTTTTAAGCATAACGACATCGCCCGTGAGCATATCCACATTGTGTCGCTTCGGATAGATGGTGAGGGAAAGAAAATCAACGACAAGTTTGAAAAGCGAAGGAGCAAGCAGATTACCGATGCCTTGGAAAGGAAATATAGCCTCATTCCAAGTTCAAAAGTAACTGATAGGGAAATGGAGGAAGTATCTAAAATTGATACCACCAAAGGGAATATCAAGGAACAAGTAGCCGAAACGCTTCGCTCTGTCCTAAAGCATTATGAGTTCTGCTCACTTGGAGAATTGAATGCCATCCTCTCCGTATACAATCTTGCTGTGGAGGAAGTTAAGACAGAGTTTCGGGGAAAGAAATATGAAGGACTTGTCTATGTCCCAACAGATGATAAGGGAGACAAGGTAAGCACACCCATCCACGCCTCGGACATTGGACGTGGTGTGGGCTATACAGCCGTGCAGAACAGGATGCAAAGATCAAAGCAAGCCATCAAGCCGCTGATACCAACCATAAGGAACAAGGTGTTACAAGCTATGCGCACCTCTCCACAAACAGAGAAAGAGCTGCGGAGCAGATTGGAAGAACAAGTCTTGCGTGTGGTAATCCGAAAAAACGAAAGTAGACGTATCTATGGCATTACCTTTATTGACGATAATGAGGGAATTGCGCTCAACGGTTCCCGATTGGGTAAAGGATATTCTGCCAATGTATTTAATGCGTATTTATCCAATCCAACACACAATCCATTCTTGGATGAAGCGTTGTATGGCAATCCTTCAGAACGCTTGGAGCAGACAACTACAAATGAATCTTTGCACCTAAATACAGAGGAATGCGACAACCTTGTTGATGAACTCATCGAGGATATGGTGGATGGTTCTTTCACATCTACAGGCAATGATGATTGGAAAGAAGCGGCATGGCAGCGTAAACTCCGCAGACAAAGTAAGGTAAATCTTAGGCGAAGAAAACATTAAACAAACGAGCATTTCTATCTCCCCTCCATTCGGAGGGGACGGGGGAGGCTACAAAAACATTGCATTATGGCACAAGAAGATGATTTAAGGGCATTAGGTAAAGTCATGGACTTTATGCGAGGTATATCGGTGATATTCCTTCTGATTAACTGTTATTGGTTCTGTTACGAGGCGTTTCAACAGTGGCATTTCACGCTCGTTATCATCAACAAGATACTGATGAACTTCCAGCGTACCACAGGATTGTTTTCGTCTATCCTCTGGACAAAACTCTTTTGCGTGGTATTCCTTGCACTATCCTGTTTAGGGACGAAAGGCGTGAAGGAGGAGAAAATAACATGGCCAAAGATTTGGACAGTGCTTTTCTCCGGCTTCGTGTTCTTCTTCCTCAACTGGTGGCTGTTGGCATTACCCATAGGCAAGGTCGGTGCCGCTTCGCTCTATATCTTCACGCTGTCCGTGGGCTATATCTGTCTGCTGATGGGTGGTGTATGGATGAGCCGACTGCTCAAAAACAACTTGATGGATGATGTATTCAACACGGAGAATGAGAGTTTTATGCAGGAAACTCGGTTGATGGAGAATGAATACTCTGTCAATCTCCCCACACGTTTTTACTATAAGAAGAAATGGAATAAGGGCTGGATTAACGTAGTCAATCCCTTCCGCGCCTCGATGGTACTCGGAACACCAGGTTCGGGCAAATCCTACGCTATCGTGAACAATTACATCAAGCAGCAGATAGAGAAAGGATTTGCCATGTATATCTATGATTACAAATTCCCCGACCTTTCTGAGATTGCCTATAACCATTTGCTCAACCACCTTGATGCTTACAAGGTAAAGCCACAATTCTATGTGATTAACTTCGACGACCCAAGAAAGTCGCACCGCTGCAATCCCATCAATCCGTCCTTTATGACGGATATTTCGGATGCCTATGAGAGTGCCTACACCATCATGCTCAATCTCAACCGCTCGTGGATTCAGAAGCAGGGAGACTTCTTTGTGGAGTCGCCTATTATCCTTTTGGCTGCCATCATTTGGTTTCTGAAGATATATGAGAACGGAAAATACTGCACATTCCCTCATGCCATTGAGTTTCTGAACCGACCATACGCACAGATATTTCCGATACTTACTTCCTACGATGAGCTTGCCAACTACCTTTCTCCCTTTATGGATGCTTGGGAGGGAGGAGCGCAGGACCAGCTACAGGGACAGATTGCGAGTGCCAAGATACCGCTTTCACGTATGATTTCGCCAGCTCTCTATTGGGTGATGACGGGTGATGATTTCTCGCTCGACATCAACAATCCCAACGAGCCAAAGGTGTTGGTCGTAGGAAATAATCCCGACCGCCAGAACATCTATTCGGCTGCACTTGGTCTTTACAACAGCCGTATTGTGAAGCTTATCAACAAGAAGAAGCAACTCAAATCATCTGTTATCATTGATGAGTTGCCGACCATCTATTTCCGTGGACTGGACAACCTTATCGCCACCGCCCGAAGCAATAAGGTGGCGGTGTGCCTTGGTTTTCAAGATTTCTCGCAGCTTACCCGTGATTATGGCGACAAGGAAAGTAAGGTCATTCAGAATACGGTAGGCAATGTGTTTTCCGGACAAGTGGTGGGTGAAACAGCCAAAACACTTTCCGAACGCTTTGGCAAGGTTCTGCAACAACGGCAGTCCATGACCATCAATCGTAACGATAAGTCCACCTCCATTTCCACGCAGATGGACAGCCTTATCCCTGCAAGCAAGATTTCCAATCTCACACAGGGAATGTTTGTTGGTGCTGTGTCCGACAACTTCGACGAGCGTATTAACCAAAAAATATTCCATGCAGAGATTGTCGTTGATAGTGCAAAGGTATCAGCAGAGATGAAAGCCTATCGTCCCATTCCTGTCATAGCCGACTTCATAAACGAAGATGGCTCCGACAATCTCAAAGAGACTATCGAAGCCAACTATCGTAAAGTGAAGCAAGAAATACTCTCACTAGTGGATTCGGAGATTGAAAGGATTAAAAATGACCCCAAATTGAAAGATTTGATAAAAGGCTAATAGATTCTATATACGCCTATTGGTCTAATAGAGGTTATAGATAGAATATTCTAGATAACATAACATCTGAAGCGAATCCATAGAGGGGAGATACCAAACTGTGAGTAAACTGTCTGAACGGGAAGTTTGCCAAGTATACTCCATTACTTTTATATTGCGACTGCGCCGTTGTGATTTTGTAAAACAGTTTAGTACAGAAGTCCTAAACTCATCTTGCTGTTCTGTTATTAAATACAAGGAGATACCCTTAGGAGCACCATATAAGGATTCTATTTCATTAACGCTGTATGTAGTAGGTTTAATAATATCTTTTTTCTGAATATGATTAGATTTTTTACAGCCATAGAGAAGTAAAACCAAAGTAATTAAGATGCTATAATATTTCATTTGTCTAAAATAAATTCCGTATCATCCAAAAATAGAGAATTTAACTCTAGTAATATATAATCTATATGCCTATCTCTAATTTGGTTGCCAATATTCATAATACTATTTTTGTCAGATATGTATCGCTTTCTTAGATGGTTTTCTTTTCTTATTATAGCAGAAGTTCCCTCTATTTTATATTCATCATCATGGTTTATTTTATGAAAAAGTTGATATGGTCTGGATGACATATGTGACAAACTGACAAATTCTCTTATGTTACCAATAGTGTGTCCAAATTCATGAGCTATTGGGTACTGGAATATTTTACCATTAGAACCTACTTTCTCTTGAAGTTGTGTGTCTTCTAAGTCAAGTTCTATATATCGATTATGCCAATTGACACTACTCTGTCTATCGGTTGGAAATAAATCAACTTTCCAATGTGCCCTTCTATGTACCCATTCTAGTTGGAATTGGATACTAAATACTGTCCTTTTGTTTTTTATTGCAAATCGAGATGTTCCCTTAACCCTTACCCAAAACTTATTATTCCACAATACATCAATGATATTCTTTGTCATTCTTTTGAAATGTTCTATTTTTTCCAAGGATATTTTATGGTTGTGGATAATTTTCCATCTTTGAGAGACTATGATTTGAAAGTTAGATTCAATGATTTGGATATCAAAATACGGAGTACTTTTGTATAATAGGGGAAACATATGATAAAATAAAAAAGTCCTCAAAGTAGTAATCTTGATGATACTACTGAGGACATAAAATTTTTACTCTTGTTTATATTCACTTTCCCAAACAGTGTCTTCTGGATTATCTCCCTTGTGTCCTGCGAGTTGAATTACAAAACTCTTTGCAGGGAAATAAGGTGTGATGTGGATATCTAAGAGGACTTTATCCTTTTGGTTCTTGTCTTGCTCAATCTTGAGTACTTTGAACTTTTCTATAAGCTTACTCGGTCCTTGAATACCATCTAGGAATTTCACGATTTGAGAACGAAGGTCTGCCTCTGTACGAGTTGTCCAATTCTCAAATGCCCTGCGGTTCAAAAAGTCAAAGAGCACTTTGGTAATATAGTCAAAGACACGAACAACAGAATAGGTCTGCAAACCAATGTTATCTCCATTAAAAAGAGTCTTTGCTGAGAAAGCCATTACACGGCTATACTCATTTACCATTGGAACGAGTCCCATGCGTTCCAGTTCTGAAATTTCACTTTTCTTTAAGTCAAAGCGAACGCTTTCCACCTCATTCAGTCCGCCAAATTTCTTTCCAGCAACAACTTGGGACATCAATGTCATATAGATTTTTCCTGCCAAAGCACCAGAAGGAGCAACATACAAGTTGTCTTCTTCACCAACTGCATCAACTTTAGGACGCCCAAGCAACCAGTTGCAGGTCATAATTGTATTTGCCTTAAAGACTTCGCCACCAGTGTGATCAGCATTGAAGAATACATCCACAACATCATCCGGACTTTCCAAATCTTGGAAATCCGTAATCAAAACCGCCTTGGTTTCATGTGCTATCTTGGACCATTTATCCAAGACGGCATTAGAGCCAAGGTAGCCAGGGACAACCAAAAGCGAATAGTTACGGCGCAAATCAAGTCGGTCGTAGTTCTGTTTTAACTCATTACCGATATAATCAATAAATAGAGTATTATCCAAATCACGGAGTTGCTCAAGGTCTGCATTGACAATCGTAATGTTCTTGACCTTGTCTGATTCTGTGTTTTTGTAGAATAAAGCGATGGAACGATAAGCTGCTTCCAGCTCACGTGTACGAGAGAGGGTTGCTAAAAGATTGGCATTAAGGTTCTCTTCAACTTGCAAAGCCCGTTGTTTAGCTTCGTCTCTCATTTTCTCGACAGAGTCTCCGGATTTGAGGAGCTCAATCCATACTTTCAAACGACTGGAAAGTAGTTTACGTTCGCCTTTCCATTGTTCATCAGTAAGAAAGATGTTACGTCTTGCTTTACGATTTGGATTAAGGTTAGACATTCCATCAATTGTATTCTCAATAAAAGCAAACCCTCCAAACTCCTTGAGTTTGTCTAACGCAGATGAAGATGGCGATGTTGCTTGTGAGGAATGTGCAACAGAACTTACCTGCTGACTGCTTTTAGTCTTCTTTTCTGTATCCATAGTTATTCTTCATTTGATGGATTAGACTTTGAGATTTCTTCTACAGCTTTTTCCAGCAACTCAATCATAGCAGAACGTGTTTCTGCATTCTCCACCGCTTTCAGTAAAGCACGATTAGAGGATAGCTGACGAGCAATCTTTACATATTGCTCTTTTTCCACATCCAGTTGAGAAAGGAAAGGACTGTTCTCTTTAAGATTCTTGGCAGCAAAATCACCTAAGTTGTGAAAGCTCATAGTTTCCACCACAGGCGTTCCTTCCAAATCTTGGTGTTCCAGTTGAACTGTCGGATTAAATCTTTCAAAGACATCTTCGACAGTTTCTAAGCCATAAACCGCTTCTGGATTTACAGGAGCTTCATCCGTTAGTTTCTGAACAAATAATGTCCGATTCGAAGGAATCTCAGCTATTGATTCGTTGGCATCTACTTTTACTTCATTGCCACCTACCCCATATTGATATAATCCCATAATATGTATGATTTAATATTTTCTATCTATTTGAATATTTGAGCTGTTAGCTCGTGCGCAAATATAAGCATTATAATTGTAAGTACCAAGAAATTACCAAACTTTTTTTAGCTTTCTTGCGAAAAGTCTCTTGGTTAGTATATTAACAGTGTGAATATAATGCCAAGGTAGCTCTATTATTACATTTGGTATTTGATTCAATCTGCGTAAGTGCTATGTTTTGCCAAAGATAAGTATCGCTAGCCTGTTTAGTGAGCTTTGCCTTAATGTCTCTGTTTTCATGAACTTACATTGTCATGTTCTATTATTAAATGCAGTTATATCTTGCAGAGTGACATCATATTCTTTTCTTATTGGTACAAATAAATATTTTAATTGGGGTAACCTCATTAATTCTTTTATTTTGCCATCCTTTATACTTGTTGAACCTATAATTCTGATTTCTTTTAGATTTGATAAATGCTGCAGAAAACCTAAAGAAGGTAATTCTCCACAATTTTCAATCACCAACTTTTCTATCTTTTCCAAAGTTCCAATTTCTCTCCAATCCTTTATTCTTTTACAATTTTGAAATGCAACAGAAATAAGAGAGTTATTATTGTTTATCCAACTTATAGACTCCATTCTAGAATTGTAGCCAATCCCTATATGTTCCAATTGAGGCATATTTTTTATTGCATTAAACTCTAGAATTTTATTCTTGATTAAACCTATCCTTTTAGCTTTCTCAAAAGTAAGAAAGTCTTTTGATGATATTTCAGTATAGTTGTCGATGAATATGTATTCTAAATTTTTACACTCAAAGATTGATTTACAATTCTTTTTGCTATAGTTTAGATAAATACACCATAGCAAAGGTAAGGAGGAGAAAGGGATATCTCCATTTATCCTTCCCGATATCTTTAAATATTCCAAATTTCTAAGACGGGATAAATCTGTCAAATCTTCATAAGAGTATGAATTTAAATTCAACCCCCTCAATTCTTTTAATATAGAAATATTTTTTATATCATGCAGTTCTTTATTAGGAATGTCTGTTGCTACAATCATCCCGTCTACCCCATTATTCCTTATATAGGCGATACTAGGCATTTCTTTCATGTCAGCAGATATGAAGGTGTAGGTTCTTCCGAAATAGTTTTTTTTCAAAATATTATTTTTCATAGATATTCTTTATTTACAACCAGGACTTTTAATTTTGTTAGCAAGATCCTCACCTGCATCTTCAAACAGTCTCATTAGATCTGCTTCTGCTTTAAAGAATTCAGTTTCAGTACCATGTGGGATGACAACCACGTTCACTGTACTTAGTTTTGTTGAATCTAATTTCCCACTACCTAAATGTGTCCTCAATATATTAAATTAGCAATCCCTATGTATTCATTCTTAGTATGATTGCTTAAATTATTATCTTCGATAAAAGAATATAGCAAACTTCTTATCGTGGGCTTGTATTCTTCAGGAATATTTTCTCCGTTATTAATCAACCTCTTGACCACTAGAAAGAAATTGTCTCTAGACCTTTTCTTAGGCGTAATATTTGGAATTGATATTATATAATACCATTTATTTTCCCATACCTTAAATTGAGGGAGATAATCTATAAAAAGAGAGACGTAATAATAGCTTTCTTGATATGCGACAGTTTGACAAAAAAGTCAAATACTTCGTCAGTAGATTTAACATTGTATCGTATTATGATATTCCCTAAAATAGATATTAAATTACATAGCATATCAGTGTCTTTTTTATTTGCCTCACCTATTTGAATTATATTTTCTACTAAGTCACCAGTGAAATAAGGTGTATAAAACCTTGAGATTTCTTCTCTAGGGATTTTTTCAAATTGTTTAATCACATTCTTTAGTTCCAATTCGTTAAGTGATTTCCAATTATGAATATCATGTAATAGCATAGATACTCTTTCTATCTTTATCTCAATTTTATCCATCTTATTAAGAGCATTTTATTTTACTATTAATATCTACTTCTACAGATTTTCCTGTCGCCATTCTTTTATCAATTTCAGCTTGAGTTAAATATGTTCTTCCTGCTGCCAAATTATCTGGGTCATAACTGTGATAAAAACCACCATCTTTTCTGACTGCGTTTTGCACATTTGCGTCTCCTCTAGCATTATACAAAGCAGAACCTTCAAAATTTCTTGCATCTACCCTAGTCACTAAATCATCAATATAACTCACTTGACTAAAAGTTTTTCCATTTCTTGCATGTTCAAGTAATCGTACTTGTACCGAGCGTTCTGTTATCCCGTGATATACAATATTTCCGCTTGCATCCTTAAGTTGGTAATATGCCCATAATCCCAAAGCATCTACCCAACTATTCGAATCCCCCACATACCCATACAAAGTAGGATTACCACCTGCCAAACCTATTGGGTCTTGGCTGATGTAGTTTCCAGTCTTTGGATCATAGAAACGGAAGCGGTTGTAGTACAGTCCCGTTTCCTCGTCTTCATACTGTCCTTGGAATCTAAAAGGTATAAAGCACTTTTCACCTCTGAGTTCCAGCACATCACCATAGATATCAAGTATGCAGTCCCAGACCACGTTCCCCTTGCTATCAAGCGCCTGTATAGGCGTACCCAAGTAGTCTTGCACGATGGTATAGCTATCCTCCTCGGTGAGCTTTGCCACCGGGGTATAACTACCACCGTCATACACCCATGTTATGAGGTTGGTATATGGTTCTTGCCTGTCATAGTGGATACGACCGAGAGTATCCTTTTCTATTCTTGGTTTATCCCATTTGTCATAGTTCCATTCATGTAACAGTACATTTCCGTCCCAAGCATAGCGATGACAGGTGTCGTGTGTCTCTTTAAGCGTGCGTCTACCCAAGGCATCGTATTCAAACTTTATGGTAGCTCCCTCGGGAGTGATCACTCTTTTGAGCATTCCATTGCCATACCACTCGTAAGCGGTATCGCCTTCCTGCCAACCATAATGTGCCTGCAATTCCTTCTCATTGGGGGTAGTCCGTGAGAGGAGCTTGTCAAGCCAATCCTGTGGTTGTGGCATCATTGGGGGAACTAAGATATTGCGAGTACTCTTGAGTATCAAATTTCCCTCACCGTCATAGCGGTAATAGAACTTCTCGTCCTTGAGTAACTTTCCCCCTCGGTCATATTGACGTTCCTTGGTATCCCTGTCTCGATATATATTCCCGATAATATCAGGAGTTTTGAAGAGATACTCACTCATATCAAGTGCTGCCCCTATGAGTGTACCGAAATGGTCATAATCATACATTACAGGGGCACTTCTAAGGTGAGAACGCATAGAAAGCAGATGGTCATTCCGTTTCCAAGCGTAAAAGCGGTATCCACGCTTTTCCTTCCCTGCATAAGTACAACGTCCCTCCAAACGACCAGCAAAATCGTACTCTGAGGTTATGCGCACATCACCTGTGGCAAAGCGTTCTATTTCACGTCCTCCCTCATCGTAGCGAATACGGCTTTCCCAAATCTCCAACTGTTCGGAGTGCCGTGCATGAAGAGTTTCCGTTTCTCCCAGTGGAGTGTAAGTAGTCTTTTGCTCCGCTCCGAGAGAACTTCGCAATCCGATGTGTCCGCCCCATTGGTCATATTCATGCTCAATGGTAACCCTGTCTTTTTTGCCTCCATTTGGAAGAATCTGTTCCTCCTTAATGATACGCCCTTTTTTATCACGACTGAAGATAACCTCACCTTGTGGGTTGGCTGCTCTACACAGTTGTCCGTCTTTATCATAAGAGAAAGACTCCCATGTGCCATCTGAGTAGCGGGCGTTGCTGATATGTCCGAAAGCATTGTGCTCATAGGTGGTATAGCGTCCATCGGGACGGTCAACACGGATAATGTCTCCTGCACCGTTGAGCGTGAAACGTCGTTCTATATCATCGAAACCTATTTCGCGGATAATATTACCTACTTTGTCTCGTTTGAACCGATAGAGGCTGCCACGCTCGTTACGCAGAGTCGTCAGACGCTCCATAGCATCATAGAAGAACTCTACGGATTTTCCGTGTTCTTCTCGACTCTTTAAGCTTCCCATAGGGGTATAGCTCATCTTAACATGGCGGTCTTTGTCTTTTACCTCGGTAACATTCTCATAACAGTCATAGCTGATATCGACAATATTACCATCTGGACGATGTACACGCCGTACGCGGTCAAGTTGGTCATATTCGTATTGTAAGGGACGTGTTAGCGGAGTTTGTTCCATAAGCAGACGACCGCGGTAGTCATACTCCCAACGTTTGAGTTCTTGGTCTGCGGAATGGCAGCAGATAAGATTACCCATATCGTCATAACTCATGGTTATTTTACGACCACCTTTCTCCATCGTTGAAAGGTTGCCTTCAGGGGTGTATCTTAGATTGGTTTGAGTATCATCCTCTTCTATGATGGTACGCACCCGATGTGAATACTCTGAGTCGTAGACATAAATCTGTCTGTTCCCCTTGGGCGACATCTGAAGAATCATACGGTCTTGCTCATCAAACACACGCATGGATAATGTACCATCGGGATAGGTTGTTCCTATCTGATTACCGCGTTCATCATAATGCCAGCCTGTAATGCGACCTTCCGGATCTATCTCTCGGTAAGGCTCCATCTCTTCTGTATAGTCATAGCGAGTGGTATAGCCCAAAGCATCGGTAATAGAACGGACAAGCTGATTGGCATCGTAGCGGTATGTACTCTCCGCACCACAGGCATCACGGACAGTGTTGTAGCCTTGTTCGGGGAAATAGGAAATCCAGCCCTCTTGGTCGCCGTCTTCTCCGCGTGTATGGACGCAACGCCCTTCTTTGTCATACTCCCAAAAGAAGGTGTACCCATTACGGTCTGTCTTCTCCACCATGCGGTGTTCCTCGTAACGAATACTTGTCGTCTGACCTAACGCATCGGTGATGCCCACCATGTCGCCCTGCTCATCATAGGAATAGCGAACAAGCTGGTCGGAGTTTCCGTCCGGCATCTTCAGATGAAGGCTCTCGATGAATCCCTCATCCGTATGTCGGACTGTGATTTGGCGACCACAGCTATCTGTAATCATAGCAAGCACGCCATTTTCATAGGAAAGGCGTATGCTTCTGTTATCCAAATCAACAATGGAGGAAAGACGGTGGAGAGAATATCCTCTGTCTTTTCCTGATATGGTAAAGTGGAAAGACAGATTACTGCTATGTTCAAATGCAATGTATCCCTCTTTCGTGCGAGAAAGAGTGATACGTTCAAGTCGGTTATATGAATCTTCTCCCTCACCGATTACAGGGAAAGAGGCAAGGCGACCATCACTTAATCTAAGAACAAGGAGGTCATCTTCAGGGAGGAAAGTAATGCTCCTATCATATGCAGAATGTACCCCGTGTCCCAACCAACCTGTATAATCTGAGTCTGAATACCAAACGCGCTCCCAAGAGAAAGGGAGCATACCGGGGAAGAAGATATCTTCACCCTCATAGACCACTACACCATTGACAAGATTTACAGGCTCAAAGCCATGTTTACAGAGTTTCTTTGAAAGCGATCGTGTCGCTTTCATCTTTTTGCAGATACCTTTTTTAAGAACCTTACGATTAAAAGCCGTCAATCCTTTTTTCCCAGCTTTCTTTATAGCTTTCAATATAGCAGGGGCAAAACTTAACAGTGTGCTGAAGCCAATGCTTGCCAAAAGTCCAGTCAAAGCCCCTCCCCAGTCGGGGGCATAGGGACCACCCACCATCACGGGAGCTCCGGTAGGAATAGGAATGGAATAGGACGTAGGCGCGAAGAGCGTGGGGGTAAACTTAAACTTTTTCTTACCGACCCTACTCACAGCTCCAGATAGTGGTATGCCTACATCGTTGCAGGTCATGAGCATGTATCCCTTGGGGCTTAAACGCGTACCCTCCGCAAAAACGGTCTGTGAGGAGAAGAAGTTCATGCTCTCATGCCCGATGATGGGCATCATAATGAATGCGCCAACTAAGGGAATGTGTTGGAACGTAATGAGTACACCACTTGTGTCTGATACACCACGTTTTAGACCGTTGATGTTGACGTTGCTACCAAGGAAGGGAATATAGTCAAAAGGGTCTATGACCATCCCGATATAGGGATGGAAAGGATTACCGGAGGTCGTCAAATGGAGATCCAAACCGATAACAGGCATCAAATGGGTACTACTTGGTAGCATAGGCTGAAGCCTTATTTTTATTGAGGAACTTTATTCTCTAATTCTATGCGCTTAATGGCTTGTTTGGGACTTTCTTGCCAATACGTTCCATAGAGTGAAATCATGCGGTTATCTATTTCCTTTTCTAATTCAGTGCTAACATTCTCTCTTTTAGATATAAAAGCTTGTGCAATGAATGAGATATTCACAACTTTCAGTTCTTCGTCAGAGAGAGAATACCCATATTCAAATGCTTCTTTCAATATCGAAGTATAAGCTGTTCCTCCTTTTTTCAGAAGTACCAAGAGAATACTATTGTAGCAATTTATGGTTTGTGAAGGATTTGCAGTTTGTTTGGCAATATGAATCGCATCTTCAAAATTACTAGTAGCTTGTTCCAAGTCCTTTGCCATATTATAAGCAGCCCCCTTATACATATAACTATGTATCATAAGATCTGCGTACTTTAAAGGCTCATCCGTAGGGGTCGTATCTTGTATGATAGTCAAAGCCTTATCGAGTATCTGTTGTAAAAAATCATGTTCTTCTTTGAAATGCATCAAGAATCCACTGACAGCCAAATAACCAGACACCCAAAGATTAGTATCTCCTATCTTTCTGCATAAGGGGAAAAACTCCTCTGTTGCAATTTTTTTGAGTTGTCTCCTGTTATTTTGGGCTGTTTCTTCTCCCATTTCTAATAACAACTTCCGATATAAAACCTGAGGATCATTAGGGTCTCCTTGTGTTATGATTTCTTTGTAGGCTGCTCCCATATTTTGATTAGGAAGGGTTATAACACAACCTTTTTCTTCCATATTCTTTAGTATGGGAGAAAAAATATCTTCTCCCTGAACCTCCAAGAATAATAGCCCGATATCATCAGTCGTTGTTTCTAAGAACTCTGTTAGAACTTCTTTTAGTAAATCAAGACTTTCAATATGCTCAATGACAAGCACTAGCACAAGGAGATTATTTGTAAGCCCTTCAAACTTCTTGAAACTACAGAGCAATCTTGAATAAAATGACAATAGATTATGAGCATCTTTAGGAGATAATTCAGAATATTGCTTTTTGAGAATGGGAAAATCATTCCAATCCCATTCTGGATGCTCTTTCAAATCTCTATCGAAAGCAGTAATCCATTGTTCTATAAGAGATTTGTAGAAATTTGTTTTGTTGCTAAGAAGAGTTTGGAAAACGAGAAACGTATCATCAGAAATTCCATGAGGAGTAGACTCTACCCCTATAAATCCCTCTATAAGGGCGTAATCTTCTGGTTCATAATTTAGAGTAAAAGCACGAGCATAAGGATTTTCTTTGCGCATTTTAAGCCAAAGATCTTGAACTTGTCTTACGCGAATCGATATAGGGTTATGTTCATTGTTCATAAATTAGTTCAGATTTAGGAGTCCTCCTTTTACATTTGTTATAGTTGTACCATCAACATTGATAGTTGCACCATTAATGGCAACTTCGGCAGTACCCTCAACCTTGGTGGAGGGGGCGGTGACACCTGCCTTTGTGGAACTTTCTACTTTGACTTCTGTTGTACCCTCCATCTTAGTTTTTTCTCCTTTTATATAAACTTCCGTAGTACCCTCAATCTTAACTTTTTCATTACCCTTTATCTCAATTTCTTTCGATTCAAACGTAATTTTATCTGCAGATTTTATGGAAATGGTATTATCTCCATTTAAGACAACAACACTCCCAGATGGATCTACAATGGTAGCACTTCCTTTGCTATCATCCAGTGTAACAGCAACACCACTACGAGTTGTTAAGCTCTTAACATTATTATCAGCACCTCCGCCACCAGCATTTGTCCCATTGAATAGACTCCCTTGTATATAGGGTCTATTGGGGTCATTATAACGGAAGGCAACCATGACTTGATCGCCGACTTCGGGAATAAAGACAAATCCTCTGTTAGAGGATACCTTGTCGCTCCCTCCAGCATCCGGTGAGAGTACACGTACCCACGAACTCTTCATTCCGTTAATCTGCCAGTTCATTCTCACTTGAACACGTCCCTGTTTTTTAGGGTCGTCATTGCTAATAACTGTTGCCATTTGTGGTTGGGCAATTGGAAGAGGAACGTCAGGAGTAGGCAGCGATTTTACTGAAGCAGGAATTGCAGTGAATTGACAAGAATAATGCCCATCTCCTTCTGCAAAGTGAATTATCTCGGTGATAAAGTAAGTTCCCAACAACTCCTCTTTGTAAGAAACGCCTGCCAATTGAATAGTACTTTTTATGTCCACGACACTGCCCAGCATTAAACCGACATAATCACTCTCCGCTGTGATAAAGTGGGACATGGAGGCATCTGATTGCTGTTTCTTTTGGAGGTAAGTATCCAGATCCCCTTTGTTCGTGACACGGGAAGTGGCATAATGATTGGCTGGCGCGCCAAACATCTTGATAGATTCCTGAAAAGCGTGCTGCCCGAGCTTGTTCAGTCCAACAGGTTCGTCAGGAGATGAGGATTTCAGCGTATTATTGCTTCCAGACAAATGGGCGAATGAAGATAGAGCGCGAGCTCCGGTTTGAATACAAATATCAAGGGAATTCAGGTCTCTCTTGGAGTCCAACGTAATGGAAGAAGCCAACTCCGGCTTTCCAAAAATCAATTTTTCCCCATCATAATAGAGCCATTCAAAATGCTGTTTTGCCAATCTTTGTATGAAGGCAAAATTACTCTCTTGATATTGGCACTCATATTCCATTTTTACGTTTCTTTCGGGTTTTACCTGTGCTTTCACATTGTACTTTTCAGCCACATCCCCGACGATATCCCCCAATTTCTTCTCGTTCCACGAAGCAAAGTGTAAGTCGCCCTCCAATCGGTAGGTCGTGGACATCCCCGACACTTTCAGGAAAGTGTATCCCTCGGACTTATGCAAACTCACTTGCACGACAAGTCCATAGAAGAGTCGCTCTCCGATGGTTATGGAAGTTGATTTTCCCAGCCAATCAGCAGATTTGCCTAGTGTGGTAGCCTGAAATACTTCTCCAACTTCATAATCAAGAAGCATTTCAAAATAATGGTGATTATTAATCGACTGATTCAAACGGAGTGACTTGAACGAAGATAACTCAACACCACCAATACTAATTGTTATTGGCTTGTTTGGCAATAGATCCATACTTGCATTTTTTGTGAGTAAAAGCATAAATCTCCATCACCCCCTCAGAATAACATCTGCCGGATGATGGAGAAAGAAATGTGTCAACGAGGATTAAGCCTTAGGCCAACGATTGTCATGCTCTGCAGCCCCTACGGTAATGTGCTCTGCAGCAAAAGTCATAGTAATTGTCATAGGAACATCATTGTTTACATCCAAGGTTTCCTTGTAGTGGACAATGTAAGCGTTCTTAAATTCAATCTCTTTCATCTTGGCGTCCTCGTCCGTCTTTTTATAGATGATTTTTCCTTCTACCGGTTTGAATTGACTATTCAACATAGCCTCGATGGTAGAAGTATCCTCTGTGGACTCAATGGTAACGACAACTCGTCCTCCGGTAATGCTTGAAGATGGTTTACCCTTACTGTCTGTCGAGCGAGAGAACTCATAATTTGAGAAGAGGACATCAAATTCTTTTCCTCCTAACTCCAGTGATGCACGGAATGATCCCATAATTGTGTAAAATTAAAAAGTTGAACATAAAAAGGTCGATTTCGCTCAATATACATATTAAAGCAAAAAAGAAACCTCCAAACTCTTGTTTGAAAATTTCCCATTCCCCATTGACTTGGTTATGCGGAAGAAAGAGAAGAAAACAAACGCAAGTCTTATATCGTGGGCAAATATATTATTTCTTTTTCATATCTCCAAATTTTCGCCTTGTTTTTTTCTTGCCACACTATTATTTAACAAATGATACAGATGATTGTAAGGAGAAAGGCTATTTTTCAACTCATTCTTTCTTCTTAACGAGCAAAACAATAACTAATATAACAAGTAGTCCAGTAAGAAGAAGAGAAACTGTGAGTATCAAGTTCCTTTCTTCCTGAAGTCGGGCATTTTGTTTATTGTTCACTTCGGAAACATAGCCTCTCAGTCTTTCAACAGACATTTTCACGCTATCAGCTTGCATATTCAACTGGCGATTGATTTTCTGTTGCTCTGTAAACTCTGTCTCAATCCTTCGAAGATTTTTCTTTTGATTTTCTCTTTTGGATGACAGGAAAACGGAGCGACTGGACACTTGCAACTGATTCCGGGGTAGCTGAAGCTCTGGAACGGAGAAGGATTGCTCTGGTTTGTGATTAAGGAACAATAAACATAAAAGGAATCCAAAGATAACACAAGATAAGCATACCAAGAGATGGATAAGCCCTTGTCTATTCCATGTTCTGTCAGAAAGATAGGGATAGGGTGATTTCTCGTTATCTTTTTCCATATTGTTGTTCTGTCCGACACTTTCAGAACCCCCAGACGAGATTGAGGTCTCTAGCCTTTGCTTGATGGCGAGAAACTCGATTTTCTCTATTTGGTATTTACCCACTTTCTTCATGACTCTGCGTAGGTAAACAAGCCTTTCCAAGGCTTCCCGAACGTCTCTCTCCGTTACATTCATATCCTGAATGCTCCAATAAACTTCACTTTCAGTAACCCAAATCGGTGAAGAGATACTCTTCTGGTACAGAATATCTAATATTATTTCTTCTAATTCATTGATATTATTCATTCCTTATGGTATAAAGGTTTGAGGGATAAAGTAGTAAATATCGTTTCCAATAAGCACTTCCTCCAACTTAGCCTCGACATAGTCCTCTTCCATTTTTTGTAACTTTTGTAGGGACAAATTGTATAGGTTCTCCCAGTCTTTAATCAATGAGTCCGTCTGTTTTAGACGAGAAGGAGAAAGATGATAGAATAGTGCATCATTTACATGAATTCCCGTTTTATAGTAGAACAACTCTGCGAGGGAGTGTTTAGAAGACAATACTTTTCTGAGGTTTCTCTTATTGATATTCTTACGCTCCTGCGTGTAGAGAGCACGCAGCAACCTTAACTCGCGTTTACCCAAACCCTCTGAGAAAATAGGCAATAAATCCCTAAAAGATTGCAGAAAACATAGGAACTCTTTCTTAGAAAAAATATATCCTTTTTGAAAATGCCTCAAGGTCGAGTCCGGCATTAAGGCGGAGAGATAGTACACGTCAGATACTGCGTTTCGGTCGATTTTATCAATAGGAGGTACTGAAGTCTCCGCATGTTGATACGCATATCTCATTAACCAAGAAGGTTTACTCCTCAGCACTCCTAATTTTTGCTCATAGCGTTCAAGACTCCTCAACAGCAATGCGTTTCGTCGGGGAATCTGAGAAAACAGAGTATCCAATACCAATTCTACTGTGGCGTTGGATATTTTTTGCCCCGCAAATGGAAAAACTATTCCGCCAGTGGCAAGACTGCTTTTGGGTGTTTCCAACAAATAAACGTTTGCATCAGACCCATAATCAAAAAATAGAGAAGGCTTGAGCAGGGATGCATCAACTATATAGTTCTGAATGTATTGTGAGTATTCTGCAATATTTTTATCCAACGTTTTCTTGGCTATCAAGAGAAAATCTTGACTAGCCTCTCCATTATCACTGGAGAGTTGGAAAAAAGTTATGGAGAACGAACGTGAAGCTAATTGTTGGTGCAAAGATGAACTAATTGAAATATTCTGGCTTTGACCAAATAGAAGCAAGATATTGTCCTCTAAACTGTTATCTCGTGTTTGACGAACTAAATTCTTAAACGCATCTTTCACTCCGGAATCCTTACTTGAGGTTATACGAGGCGGAAATTGGATAAAATCCAGCCATTCCACTAAATTTTCAGTAAGGGGGAGATATGTATTCCCAGACCCTGAAATCATTGTTGCTGAAAAAGCATATTTTTGGTTGGGAGACATTCGGAGTGCCACACTTTGTAATGCACTGATTAGTTTGCTAACCTCACGTATATCTTGTGCGAAGAAAAAAACATGAATGTTCATATGTTTCTGACCATTCCTCATCTTCTGGATATCCGTAACATTAGTATCCCCTCCTTTTACATTGATGAATTTATTAGCTTTCCCGTCCCATACAGAAATGGGTAACTGTACCGAATGAAGAGAATCGAGAGTAGCATTTGCTCTTGATGGCGATTGACAAGACAAGCTAGTAGCATCAAACAGATAACGTCCTTGAAAATCGAAAGGATGTACGGAAACTGTATCATTACCTATAATATAGGTACTGTATTGGGTATTGGGCTTTTTCCGATAAACCTCGTGCTGCCCCACAGCAGTTACCATATCCATAGAGACCCATCCCAATACATGAGTACTATCAGTAGAGAATTGTGGATAATTAGAGATTAAGATAGTTTTGTGTACGTTATCCCTTTTGTATGCATATACAGACTGCCCCATGTGGAATTTATAGGGACATGGAGACTTTAGGAAAGGATCGGAGAAAAGAATCAAACTATCCCTATTCAAGTATCGGCGTAAATTGTATAGTCGTTCAATTCGATTGATCCCTACACAATAGCGGACAGGTCTATTGTTGGTCGGAAGTATATAAGCATGATCATACTCCAACACATTAGTCTTGGGTATCCACCCTACATAGGAGACCTTTGCCTTGTCCGAAAAATGATTTTTTCGTGAATAGAGCCAGCCGAAAAGAGCTTTTGGTCTGCCAAGCATCTTAGAGTCGGCTTTGACCAGTTGGTAAAATCCGTTTTTTTCACCTATAACATAAAAAGCCTCGCCAATCCTATACTCCTCTAATATATGTTGTCCATATGCTGTAGAGAAAGCCTTATTGGAGTTCCTATCGGAAAAGACAATCCTTACTTCATAATTATTTCTCAAACGAGATGGAGATACAGAATCGGGATAAAAGTTAAATGTTTTCCCCTTTACTCTTTGTGCAGCTTGATATGTAGAAACCTGTCCAAATAAGAAAAGAGGGAAAAAAGCAATGACAAGAACTGTAATAAAGGCTATTTTACTTTTCATTTTTCAGCTATGTTTTGAGTTACTTGAATAGTTTTTACACAGTTGAAGTTATCTATTTTTACTTCTTGGATTTTTACTCTCCTTTTAGGACTACTTTCTAAGAAATGTAGCCCTTGACAATAACTGAGAAAGTCATTATATTTATCACCATTTATGACTACACCGATTTCATTTGAAGGAATACAGAAATATGTATGACAAATATAGTTGACTTGTTCTTTATATCCTATAACGTCTTTTACCGAAAGATTTGCTATGATTTGAAGTCTTTTACGAATATCTTCTTGTGCTAGTCCCAATGTATCGAGAGGAGCAGGAGGATCTGTTATAGTTTCCTCTACTTTTTCAAATTTAGGTAATATCTTTATTTTATGTTCTATTGGATATTTTGTTGTATTGGTTTGCAAGCGAACGATATAATTGCCGGGCTTCTCATAAGTGTATGTTACTTGTTGCTCATAAGCATCAACTGTACCTGTCTCACCAAACTCCCACATCCATGTGTCCACCCCGATTCCATCAGCGGAAAAGGTGAGTTCTTCTCCCTGATATGCTTCGGATACGGCATAAATCCTTGGTACGGAGTCTATTGCAGACACTTCTATACCTGATACAATCTGTATGTATCGGTTGGCTAAGACCTTACCATCAACCTTTAGCGTCACTAGATACTTACCTGATTTGGGATAAGCATATGTAGCAACCATTTTACCTCTGATAGAATCACCGTTACCCATTTGCCAAAGAATTGATTTACCTTTGACACGTTCTGGTTCGTTAATGGTAAATTCCAGCATCTCGCCAACCTCGTAATGAAAATTGTTGTTATTGTCATGAATATTGAAATCAACATCACCCTTCATAGTTTGAAAGGGAAGCCCTATCATCAGGATTATGCCGACAAACACAAGTATGCCTAAAAATACCGATAGAATTTTTTGTCGTTCAGTCATAATTTTATAAATTTGCTTTACACTCCTCTAAATACTGCACAATAACTTTATTGTTTTCCATTGTGCTGGAAAGCTCTTCCTTGACATCAAAATATCCCTTCACTATGCGGAACGAATGAACTCCAAAAAGATATTTCGAACTATTATTATGCTCCTTATAGACGTTTTGTAGCAGGGACGTTTCTTCTTTGATTTCATCCAGTCGTTGAATTTGTTGGACACTAAAATCCAAGGAGTCAATTTTATTCCCGATTTCCTTAACTCGCTCGGCACATTTTTTTTGCTCTTCAAAAAGAAGCTCGGTCTCCTTGATGTTAGAAATATAGTGATCACTCTCCACTTCAGGTATGCGAAAAATGTATTTACATAAGCATGTAAACACTACGACTGTAAAAAAGATTAGTAGCAGGATGAAACGAAAATTCGTCCATACCAGCTCGTCATTGGTTCTTTTCATTTTTTAGACGGGTTTGTTCTTGATACTTTTGCCTGCACTTTTCAAGCTGATCCATGTTATACACTCTCTTGCGGCTTTCCGCATCAGAGGCATCCAATGTCTCCTGCGTTTTCTTGACGACCTCCAAAATCTGAGAGAATATAATATAGTGTTCTTGCTCCTCAGGAGAAAGGGATACAATTTCCTGCTCTATCATCATTCTTTGCTCTGTGATGATTTTCTGCATTTGCTTGTATTCGTTAATAGTCCGAGGTTGCGTTCTTAGATTGTGTAAGTCCTTAAAGATATGCTCCAATTGGAAATTGAACTCTGCCTGCTTCTGAATGATGCGTTCATAGGCTGCTTTCTTCTCTTCCAAAAGAGCGGCACCTTTTTGTGCTGTCACCAGCGTGATAGCTCCCGCTACAAACATAACGCTTAACAGTAGGAAGAATACTAAACAGAATTGCCTGATCGTTTTTCTTCTATCTTCTTTATTCTTGATTTCCATAAGCCTAATCTAAGATTCGCCATTTCTTTTTGGTTTTCTCCTGCTCTGCATTGCTATCATCACTGATAATGATATTCTCCCGAATTAAACCAATGTAATCCAGTTCACTCATTTTCTTAATGATAGTGTCAAACATATGCACAAGGTTCAGAATGACTTGGTTTGCTTTTTCTATATCCAAGTGGTTGTATTTCAGAGAAATGACATTTCCAACCGTTGTCTCAAAACTTGATGGGCTAATTTCTGTCCATTCATAGAAATACTGTAACATATATTCATACTCCTTATTGGGAATTGTCCTTAGTGCGTTGAAGATGGAACGAGCCAAGATATTGATGCTTTGGAAATAATAAACTGGTGGTTCTTCGATGAGTATATTCTCTAATTGGAAGAACTGGTGTGCATAATATTCGTCTATTGCTCGACATAGAGTAAATACATTGGAAGTCAAAGTACTTCTTCGGTTGTCATCTACGTTCTTCCTGTAAATTTGACCGATGCAATCCTCTATGTGATTCATACGAGTAATGGTATCATTCAATGATGTTCTTAATTTTTGATTATATGACAATCTCTGCACAGGGGGAATGTATTCATCATCCAAGATAAATCCACGTCCATCGAACAAACATTTTCCTATGATCACAAAATCCTTATTAAGGAAATACTCGTTACCTGACAGCACTGGGATGGCGGTTATCTTTATCTCCGGGAGCAGATGGGGGTGACGAAGCGGTATCTCGTTTGGATCTGGATAGCCAACAGGAACAAGGCGTTCGTAAGAACCTGTTACTGCTATATAAACGCCGCCATCAGCAGCATCCCCTCCAAGATTGGAAAGTGTAAACTCAGGAAACAAACTGCCATACAATTCTGGTTCAAAAACTATAGCATTGCCACCTTTGGTGATGGCATTGCAATAGTTAAGCCTAATAGAGGAAATCTCCGAGCCTGCTCCAACAACTTCTATTGACACAGAAGATGAATGATGCTCTAGAGGCATGCCAATGCCGTAATTGTAATCAGTAATATGCTCTGCTCTATGATGTTGAAAGCACTCTACCATATGAAGGTGGGCATCTATAAAGTGCTGCCCTGATAATTTGAGCCCATTGCTCCAATTTATTGGAAGATATTTAATTTGTTTCATGTGCTTTTGATTCTTCAACGATAATTCGTTTTATGTATATAACTTGATTCTTTTTTATTTCATTTTCCTGCCTATCCTGTTCTGGGTTTAGCACTCTGATGAACAAAGGGTAATTAATCCATCTTGTTGTATAAAAAATCCACCCGGCATTTACCCTTGAATCAGTAACATCTATCTGGTGCATTGGAGAACGCTTATTTTGGTCTTCCACTAACCAATTGAACCAATCTCCAAGACTTATATTGTCCTGCAGGCGGACGGTTAGAGAGGCGTATTCCTCGTCTTCTCGTTTCCTCTTTATTCGAACCTTGACAGGTGTAGCTTGGAAATTATCCGTATTATCCCATTGATTTCTGTTGAAACTACTCTGACCAAAAGACCAAAGTTCATATAAAGGAGGCGGAATCTTATGGAAAGCTCTTAGACTAAGCACTGTCAAAAAAGGCAAGGTGTACCAAACTATAGACAACATAGACCAATGGGCGTATGACATTCCTCCTAATTTTTCAAAAAGCAAAAAATGTATCCATCCCCCTAATACCCCACAAATCAGCATAAGAAGAACCTGAGATGCCATGTTGCTGTCAACACCAATTTTCCTTGCTATACTATTGTTCATTGTATAGGTGAACAAGCATCCCAAGAAAAGGTATAGGGTATTGACGATAAAAACTCCTCCCCAAACGAACTCATCTTTGAGGATAGACAGGCAACCAGGTATTCCCAGTAATAGTCCTGTCACTAAGATATATACAATTATGTTTTTAACTTTCAGCTGTTTCTTTATTGCATTGACTCCATTCATTATCAATAAAATAGTAGCCACGAACAAAGGAGCTAAGAGATATTTTAGAAAATATGTGATTAAGATCTCCATAGTTATACTTTTTCTAATTTATAGCTGGGTGTCATAGCCCAAACGATTATTTCCCAAAATAAAGTCCATAGTCCCATCAAGTGTGAACTTAATGTGGATTTTCCTTGATGACAAGACAAAGAATCCCAGTACATACTTGACGGATTCGATATGCCTTTGTACTTCTTTCATGGCAGGTACGCTATCGTGATAGTGGATTATTCCCTCGATGTCCTCTATCTCGGACTGTATGACACCATCCAAACCTGCATCCAACCCAAGCTGGGTCTCGCCGAGTACAGGATAAGGTAAATATTCTATTAAACACACCTTGAATTGTAATGTTACTTCCAAATTTAAGATTTCACGAAGAAGAATACCAATTTCAGAAAGATTCTCCTTAGATGTATTTGACTTCCCTATAAAGAAGAAAAGACATTGGCATTCGTCTGGAGTAAGTCTTTTGTTGTCATATAAGATGGAGTTCGTCAATGCCTTTCTGATGGGGTGTTCGTCTTTTCCCGAAAAGAAATTCAGATAGCGTCTATGAATCCGTACTCGTTCTTTGAAAAAGGCTGTATCAAAAGGAGCAAAAAAGTGCAGAGCTTCTTTCTCCTTTTTTCGATTTTCCCTGATAGCTTCAATCAATTCCCTCTGGGACATATTTGGCTTGCTCAGAGTCAAAGGATGGAAAAGGCTTTCTGGAAGCTGGTGATAAATGCTGTTACGAGCCAAAACCAACTCTACGACCTCTCCCCAATCATAAACATGGCGCAACTTTACATCGAGTATATCCTTGGATTTTACACGAGGGTTCATACCTTGATTTACCACAACTACTTGTTCAAGGACATCCTCGCCCAAAATAAATTGCAGCTCATCAAGGAACACTTCCGCCAAAAGGTTGCTAGACTCACTTTTGCGAAAGAGTGCTAACTCTTTTTCCTTGCTTATGTATCCAGTCTTTGCCATTCTAAACCGTTGTCTCGGTAATAAACTTTAACGCTATCTCCTTCCTTGACACCCTCGGATACGATTAAGCGGGATATGCTCTTCTTAAGATAAGTACGTACAACACCAGCAATGGGACGGGCTCCGTACTGGGGAGAGAACCCCTTGGCGGCAAGGAAATGCAAAGCTTCTTCACTGATTTGTATGTGAATATTCTTTTGCTCTTGTAGTTGCTGTTGCAAACGAGAGAAATGCAAGCGGAAAATAGATTGGGCTATCGTTTCGTTAATTGGCGCAAATGGTACAACCTCAGTTAAACGTCCTAAAAATTCTGGTCTGAAATGCTGGGACATAACTTCTGTCAGATGTTTTGAGTCCGGAGTTATTCCCTGATTAAACTGTTCTGCAATCCAACTACTGGCAATGTTTGAGGTAAAGATAATGATAGAGTTTGAGAAGTCCCCTTCCCGCCCTAATTTGTCGTGTATCTTTCCTTCGTCCATAATTTGTAGAAAAACATCATATACACTCGAGTGAGCTTTCTCTATTTCATCAAAGAGAATGACCGAATAGGGCTTTTGGCGAACTTTTGTAACCAGCAAACCACCTTCTTCATATCCTACATATCCCGGAGGTGCACCATAGAGTAGGGAGGCTGAGTGTTCCTCCTTAAATTCAGACATATCAAACCGTATCATAGCGTTTTCGTCATCAAAAAGTAACTCGGCAAGAGACTTAGCTAGTTCTGTTTTTCCTGTTCCAGTCGGACCCAAGAAGAAAAAGGAGCCGATAGGCTTGCGAGGGTCGCTGAGTCCACTTCTGGATTCTATAATGGCGTCCGAAAGCGTTGTGATTGCTTTTTTCTGCCCTTTGACCCTTTCCTCTAGACGGCTCTCAATTCCTAACAATCGGTCTTTTTCTTGGGCTTGGATTTTCCCCAAGGGAATACCAGTCATCTCCGAGACAACCGCTTCTACCTCACTTGAAGATATACATAGAATACCATGTTGAGCTAAGACTCTCAAACTCTGGAGAGTTTCAGAGATATTAGAAATATCTTCACCCAAAGTTGTTTCTGAAAAACTAATGCCATTAGACAACTTAGAGGTCAACACTACGCTGATTTTCGATTTCAGACTATTTAAGAAAAGATGTACATCCTGTTGCTGATGGCTTGACTCTTCCTGTTTGAGGGTTTCAAACTTGGAAAGGAAAATGTCCAGTTCATTCAGGGCATTTTTGTTGCTCAAGCGTACTGCAGCAGCTGTTGCATCCAATAAGTCTATTGCCGCCGCAGGCTGTTTCTTCTCTTTAAAGTATCGAGAGGATAATGTTAATGCCTCCAGTATGGCATTGTCGCTTATGGAAAGATCATAGTGCTTTTCCATCTGGTTGGAATGCGCCCTAAGCATACTGAGGACTGTAAATTTGTCCAGTTCTGAAATCTCCAGAATGTCCAATTTGCTCTCAATGCTATTTTTTTCGATATGCTTTCTGAATGCATCTGGAGTAATCGTAAAGACAAGGCTTGTTGCCCCATCGCTAATTTGGGAGTTAAAGATATTGATGAGTGTAGTCGATTTTGTTTGTCCTCCAAACTCTAATAACATTTGCAGGTCATCTATTAACAAAACTGTTTGTCCCTCCAATTCATTTAATTTTCCTAGAAAACGAGATATTTGCTGGGCAAGTTCTGTTTCGTTGCTTGAAGATGCCAATAATTTCGCGGTATGTAAGCCGATTAACTTAATTTGAGAGAGCAGTTCGTCATTATTCTCGCACACTTCCTTAACCAAGGAATGAATGATGGCGGTTTTTCCTACACCAGAATCTCCTACGAGAATTATAGCTTTATTGGCACAGCGCTCCAAACCCTCCAAAATTGTACGAACCTCTTTTTCTCGTCCAAGAACAATCTTTCCTGCTTGAATATATGATTCTTTCTTCAGATTGTATGCAAAAGGATTGCTTGCCAATAACTTATTTTCTTCCCCTTGGTACGAATGGTTTACCTCTTGCGCATTGAAATAAGAAAGGACATCTTCTTCCGAAACAGATAATGTTTCTATTTGACTGTCTGAAAAAATAACTCCTTGGCGAATGGTCGCTGTAAATATGCATAACGCATCTATGCTGTCGAAGCCCAACTTTATCTTTGAGCGTTCCGCTTCTTCAAGTACAAGATTCACCTGCTTGTCTGCTATAATACTGTCGCTTTCATGCACCTCTGAAACATACATCTCACGGCGCATTTCAAACCATTCTTGAATATAGCCAACATCCTTGTTCATTGAGGTCAATATATTGGACAATCCCGTTCCCATTCCCTCCGAAAGCAAGGCAAGTATTAAATGTGAAATGCCGTAACTCGTATGGTTATCTGCATTTGCCATAGCAGCTGACAGACGCATGGCAGAATGTACACTATTGCTTATGTTTCTTTCCATCATACAAAATTAATTTTATAGGTACTATGACTAATGGATTTTTTTTGCATTTCCTCTGCAAGGGTATTGGCTAGGAAACCTAATTGGTTTATCTTTGAGTATTCAGTTCTTTTCTCTGGTGACAAATGTATGTTAACATCCGTTGTTCGAACTATTCCCTGAAGTATTCCATTGGATATGGAAATGCCGTCCTCGATGTCTACTCCATTAACGATTGTACCCAAACGATGGTATATATAACTTTTAACATCTTCTTTTGACACAATACGATTATGGCATAATAAGCCATACCGTAAACTGTTGATCAAATCTTGATCGTCTGCGTGTAACCTGCCCCCTACCGTTGATGTTTGGAAACTTATGCTAGACGAGTCAAATTTATCTATATCCAATTGCTGAACCAAATTTCTTTGGTTGATGCCGTTGGCACTTTCTCCTTGGGTTTGCCAGTATTTCAATTCTGCAAAATGACTTTCTTTCTGCGGAACAGTTAAAAGAAATGCCTTGTTTTTATTTCCTTTGAAATTTTGGCGATCGATACTCTTTTCAGTTGCGTCCAATTTTTCTTGCAGGACTTTTAAATCAGAAGAAAGACTGTCAGTGTCAAGGGATGCAAAAGCATTCCCGTCCTCTCGAATTAACCTCAGAACCTTACTGATTTCACTTTGGGCATTATCACTATCAAAACGCTCTAAATCTCCGAAATATAAACTATAGACACCTTTCGCTGCCTTTTGATGCAAAGAAAGCCTGTTGCGGAACAAATAACCGGTATTGTCTTCAAATTTATGTATGTTCAACAAAGATGCATTATGTGAACAGGGCAACGAAACGATTCTTCCATGTGTCCTAAAGCTATGATTTACTCGTAGTAACTGCCTGTTCACGACAGGAAATGTATTAAACAAAAGTTTTACGTTCTCCAGTTTTTCTCTGTTGAAAACCTCAGGAAAGACCAAACGAATCCAAACCGCATGTTCCTTTTCTTCAATCTGATCCAATTCGGATAAGGCATTTGGAAAAACATCTTTTATCGTCTTAGTTATGGGAGTAGAGGGAAGATTTAAGTCTATATACGCTTGTTGGTAGTAGGTCGAGATTTCCTCAAAATAATGCTCTTCTTCGTGGGTAGGTTTCAGCAGATGAGGTGCGGTCGTTAGTTCTCGACCTTGATCGTCATAAGCCTTGACTCCTTGAATGAAGGGGAGTAAAGTCCTGTCTTCTGGTAAGATACAAACAGGCAATGTTGCAACCTTCCCCAACTGGGACTCGGGAATAGACAGACCAATCCACAATGTAAAATCTGCGATGCGGTAAGTGTCAGGCAAAAAATTAATATGTTCTATTCGTTTACGGATACGATATTGTAAATCTTTCCCATATGCCTGAAACGGAATCTTTATGTCAAACAAGGACTCTTCCACCAGCGGGGTGAAATAGAAAGGCATATCATCTTTACCTAAAGTTACTTTGCGTGCATAGAATTGATCTTCTGTTCTCAATACCGCGGAATTATCTCCTGACTGAGGATGTACGGTCAGCAATCCATGAGCAGGGAAAGGGAGCGACCATTTTTGCGGAATCAGTATTCTGGCGAGACGGTTTAATATTTGAGCATCGGATTTCTCTATCTCTTGGTGTAACTTGTAAGATTCATAAGCAAATACATCCAACAATAAATCAACTACAGGGTCTATCAGCCTCGCATCATCAATCTCCCACAAAGACATGGCATAGTCTAAAACCCTCTCTTTTATTCGTGTAAAATTCTTATCTGTTGTCATAAGACAAAAAATTATTGAGTTAAAGGACTGATATAAATCAAAGTGTTAAAAACGAAAGGAAGATCTGTCGACTCTATTTGAGCATGAATCGTAATACTGGCTTGACGACGAATATTGGGATTCTTTCCTAACAAGTCCTCCTCTATTTCTGAAAGATGCACGTCCACACGAATATCTTTTAACCGCCGCTCATAAGCTGTGATTGATTGTACGAGGGAGCTTCTTACTTTTTCTTCCCAATCTCTGACTTTTACCAATTGATTGAACTCTAACTCCCAGATTATAGAACCATATTCATATTTCCCGAAAACTTCACCGGGATGTGATACGATTAACAGCATTATATTTTGTGCAATAGACTCTTCTAGAGAACACCTTGTTAATGTCCCCTTCAATGCGACAGACCAATCTAATGGAACTTTCAAATAATCCATTGTACACTTTATGTTTATCAAAGTTACCCTCAAAAAGGGGGGCAGTTGCAAATATAATATATTACATCCAGATAACCAAGTTTTTATGCGCAAAAAAATGATATTTCTTTCTTTTCTGTGAAATAAAAGGGGGAAAGCATTGTTTTTTCTTCTTTATCCCTATATATCCCGTTTTTCCTAAAAACTTTCCACACTATTTATATACCTATACTTTTGCTGTTCGACAATGATTTATTCACTCAATAACAAATGATTTATGGAATCGAACAACAATGACAACTATGTGCTGGTATTAGAAGACCGCACGGAAGTGAAGAATGCTAACGAAACGGGTAAACTCTCCGTAGTTTCGGGTATTGACGACAAGGGAAAACTCCAAACAACGGAAGCCAAGGACGTGCATCAAGCAACCTTTCTGAAATTCAACAACAAGGACGGCTTGCTGAAGAACTTCATGACCAATTTCCTCAAACAGTTCAACGAGCCGTCCCGTTTTGGACTTTACAAAGTAGTGGCTAACAACGTGGAGCAAGGTGTGGCATCGCTCCAAACAATGTTACAGAACCGTGAGAAGCCTGAGAGCAAGCAGCAGTTGGCAGACAGTCAGGTGCGCTTTGACGACTTCCTGCCCAAGCAGAAGAACGCCACCGCTATCGACGAGTCTAAGATTGATTGGAAGCAGCTTGACAACCTCGGTCTTACCCGTGAGCGATTGGAGCAGAGCGGAGAGTTAGCAAAGATGCTCAATTGGCAAAAGAGTAATCTTGTAACCATCGCCATTCCGATGGGCGATACCACCATCTACACCGATGCCCGTTTGGCATTCCGTACCGATGGCGAGGGTAATATCGGTTTGGCAGTTCACCCGCTTCGCAAGGAGCCACAGCTCGATTTCCCTTATATGGGACACAAGTTCTCTCCCGAAGAAAAAGAACAACTTCTTGCAACGGGTAATCTCGGTAAGACCATTGAGATTACGCCCAAGAATGGTGAGCCATTTGCCGCCTACGTTTCCATTGACCCACAGACCAACGAACTCATTGCCCTGCGTGCCGACCGCGTGAATATCCCCAAGGAAATCAAGGGTGTTACACTTTCTGATGCACAGTACAAAGACCTTGTAGAGGGCAAAGCCGTGAAAGTGGAAGGAATGACCGCCAAGAGTGGTAAATCCTTCAATGCTACCTTGCAAGTCAATGCCGAGAAGAAAGGCATCGAGTTCATCTTCGAGAATAAGCAAGGCTTGAAGGAGCGACAGCAGCACTCTCAGCAACAAGGCGCACCACATAAGCTCTGCGGTTTGGAACTCTCCGACAAGCAGCGTGAAGCATTAGACAGCGGTCGCACACTTTATCTGAAGAACATGGTGGACAAGGAAGGACAACCCTTCAATGCCTATGTCCGTATGGATAAGGAGCAGAACCGCCCACGTTTTTACAAGTGGAATCCTGACAAAAAGCAAGAAACCGGCAAAGAAA
>OBRT01000102.1_pt1 | contig 30756 bp, 31 predicted proteins | sample 1494891 | NCBI WGS metagenome assembly OBRT01 (sample SAMEA3360688, study PRJEB22359) | human gut metagenome | biome: ENVO:urban biome; feature: ENVO:human-associated habitat; material: ENVO:feces | place: Bangladesh | collected 2011 | reverse complement strand
CAAGCATAATACTTCAAGCACAGTCTCAATTAAAAGCTATATATAAAGACAATGCAGATACCATTGTTGGCAATTGTGATAGTACACTCTTTTTAGGTGGTAAAGAAAAAACAACTCTGAAAGAACTTTCAGAATCACTGGGTCCAGAAACTATTGATATGATTACACAATCGGAGACTAGATCCAATCAAAAATCTTTTGGACTTAACTATCAAAAACTTGGAAAGAATCTAATGAGCCAAGACGAAATAATGGTTATGGATGGAGGAAAGTGTATATATCAATTAAGAGGTGTAAGACCTTTTTATTCTGACAAATTTGATATTACTAAACATAAAAATTATAAACTACTTGAAGATTATGATAAAAAGAATTTCTTCAATGTGGAAGAATATCTAAAGAATAAAGATAAATTAAGACTTAAAGCTAATGACAAAATTATTACTTTAGACATAGATAAGGTGTAAATTAAGAAGAGTGATAAAGAACTTATAATAGTCGATAAAGAAGATAAAGGAGTTAGAAAATGAAATATAAAGTAACAGCACATTTAGCTCTTAATGGAGATGTTTTGGAGCTAGACGATGATTTAACCGAAGAGGAAGTAGAAAACGAGTTATTTGAGTACGTATGTAGCAATTGCGATTGGAACTATAGAGAAATTGAAGAAGTGTACGAGAAAAAGAGAAAGGAATTAAGAGTATAAAAATGTTTATCAACGAGGCGAATTTAAGCTTATAGGCTATGAGATTTAGAAGGAGAAAAATATTATGCTTAAAAAAGAACTTTATTTAATTAAAGAAAATACAGTTTTAAAAAATGTATACACAAGAGAATATGTACAGTATTTCAATCAAGAAGACAGGGAATTTATCAAAAAGGTAAGGGATTTAGGTTATAAGTTTTTGTTGGTGAGGACAGAAATTGATGTTGAAAATATGTATAATCCTGCAGAACCAAGGTTGTCTATAGAAATAAAAGAGGATATCATATGTCCAGACAATTTATTAAGCGAGGACTTTGAAACAAATATTGAGCCTGGCATAGAATACAATTAAAGTAATATGTGATTTTAAGGGAGGTGTAGAAAGTGAGAATTAGAGATCGGACATAATTAAGTATTAGTTTTATTCAGCAAGCAATTGACAAATGTCAGTTGTTTTTTTTAATGAAAGAGGGTGTTAATAGAAATGAATAAAGAGTTATATCTATGTTTTGCCAAGCAAGGAGAATTGTTTTTTACAGAACGCAAAGCTAAAGATGTCATGTGTACCGATTGGGATAAAAGGTTTGACGAATGCAATCCTAGTTTTATTAAAAATGAAATTTATGGACGTGCGAAGAAAATAAAAATATATAGAGATTATGATTACTTATTTGATAAATATAACACTATAGACTGCTTAAGTATAGACGAGGTAACGCTTAGAGGGCTTGGAATGGATACAGGTTATTTAATTGGGTCTTGTACGGCATATGAATTAAATAATCAACAAATAAACGATATTTATGCTGTTCCTTGGGCTTGTATAGTTAAAAATGGTTGTTGTATAGTTGAAGAATTATATGCAAATATAACATATGAAGAAGCGCTAACCTTACTTAATAATAACAAAGTTGTGTATAAAACATTAACATTTAGAAATAGAAAAGGAGAGAAATATTAATGGAAAATGAATTAATAAACATTGATGCAAATTTAGCTAAAGAGCCTAGATTTTCAGAGTTTGAAAAGAATGGCGAAACTGTTAATGTTGCAAATTTTACATTAGTACGAAAAAAAGAAGATGGCAAAAAGGCATACACTGACTGCTCTGTTTTTGGCGAAAAACATAATATTGTAAAAGACTTTAACAAGGGCGATTTAGTCCACGTGTATGGATACTTTAAAGAAAATAAAAAAGGCGACAAGGTTTATAGAAACTTTATAGTCGTTGCTCTTAACAAAATAGAAAATAAAGAAAATGAAAATGAGGAGGAATAAATCGTGGAATTTTTTACAGAAGGTGTAAATACGTTAAAAACTTTAGTAACAGCAATTGGTGCTGGTTTAGGAGCTTGGGGAGTTATAAACTTAATGGAAGGTTATGGTAATGATAACCCTGGAGCGAAGTCTCAAGGCATTAAACAACTTATGGCTGGTGGGGGCATAGTGCTTATCGGCATGAAATTAATACCACTACTAAACAATGTCTTTAACAGCTAATTAGAGCTGGTCGGAGTTAAATAAATGTTTTTATTATTTAACATCTTCGATAAACTAGAAGAAATGCTCAAAGATTGGATTACTGGAGGAATTCAGGCTAATTTAGAATCCATGTTTGTAGACATAAACAATAAAGTAAATACAATTGCCACTGACGTAGGGCAGACTCCAATGGGATGGAATGGCGAAGTATATAATTTTATTAAAAGTATTAACGATGATGTTATTATTCCAATTGCTGGGCTTATAATCACTGCTGTACTTTGTATAGAGCTTATACAAATGGTTATGCAGAGAAACAATATGCAAGACTCAGACTCTTTCGAACTTTATAAATATGTTATAAAGGCATTTATTGCTGTATATTTAGCAAGTCATGCATTTGAGTTTTCTATGGCAGTATTTGATGTAGCTCAGACGTTGGTCAATAAGGCGGCAGGAGTCGTCACCACATCTGCATCCATATCACAAGGACAAATTGCACAAATGGTTGACACTTTAAAAGATATGGGTGTTGTACAGTTAATGCTGGTTTTAGTAGAAACAAGCTTAGTTAAACTTGCAATTCAAGTTATTACTATCTTAATCACTATAATAGTTTATGGCAGAATGTTTGAGGTATATGTTTATTCGTCAATATCTTCAATTCCATTTGCCACTATGGGCAATAAAGAGTGGGGTCAGATTGGAACAAACTATATTAAAGGACTTTTTGCATTAGGACTACAAGGTTTATTTTTAATGATTTGCCTTGGCATATATACGGTTCTAATTAGAACAATACAAATTACAGATATACACGCTGGCTTGTTTGGAGCTTTAACTTATGCTGTTTTACTAGGTGTAATGATGTTTAAGAGTGGGTCTATATCGAAGAGTGTAATGAATGCAAATTAAAATTAAAGGAGGTATTTATGGATAAAAAAGATGTGTGTATTTTATTAGGAGCTGGAGCTCTTATTACTGGTGCATATAGCACATATAAGCAATATAAACAAGAGAAAAGGCTATGTAAATTGAACAAAAAATTAGCTAGACTAGGCACTTGTCATAACAATTTTGTTGAAGTACAAAAGACTATTAATGATTTATCTACTGAAAATATGACTGATATGTGCGACAGAGTTGATTGTTTAGAAGATACAAGTATTGCTAATTATAATCAAATCTTAGAACTAAAAGAACAAGCAAATAAAGGAGATACATGCAAATGTATGAACGATTCAAGTGCTGAAAAATATATAAAAGATTATTATGGTAACTTAGAGGGTCAGGAAGATTAAAATGGCTTATGTACCTATACCAAAAGATATTGACAAAATTAAAACGAAAGTAGCGCTTAATCTTACTAAAAGACAGTTGATAGGTTTTGCCGTAGCAGGATTAATTGGAATCCCTATATATTTAACATTAAAAAAATATTTACCTAATGATATTTCAATGATGTTTCTGCTAGTATCTACTTTTCCTGTTTTTTATATCACTTTTTTCGATAAAGATGGTTTAACCTTTGAAAAATATTTTAAATATTTTTATTTACACAAGTTTTATCAACCGACAAAAAGAGTGAGAAAGGAGGTATATCTTGAAGAAAAGAGAAAAGCAAATGAAAATGCAAAGTCTAAATCAGATGCAAAAGCAACTAAAAAAAGATAGTAAGGAATTAAAAGGACTTAAGAATAAAAAAGGTAATAAAAGTAGTCTTTTAAATGTTTTGCTCAAAAAGGAGAAAAAAATATATACTGTTGAAGATACTATTCCATACTTAAGAATGCTTAAAGATGGTATCTGTCAACTAGATGAGAGAAGATATTCTAAGACTATTGCTTTTCAAGATATTAACTATCAATTAGCACTAGAAGAAGATAGAGACTTAATCTTTAATCAATTTGCCAACTTTTTAAACTCATTTGATCCAAGCGTTCACATCGAGCTCAATTATATAAATCAAATTGGAAGAAATAAAGATTTGCAAGATGCAATTAAAATTGCAGATAAGAATGATGGTTATGATGATGTAAGAAAAGAATTTAGAGAAATGCTAAAGATGCAGCTAAACAAAGGGAATAATGGACTGAAAAAAATGAAGTTTGTTACCTTTACGATTGAGGCTGATAACTTAGATCAAGCTAAAGCTAAACTAAATAGACTTGAAGTTGATATTTTATCTAACTTTAAAGCCATGGGAGTTAGAGCGGAAAGTCTTGATGGCGAAGAAAGATTAAGGCTAATACACGATATGCTTAATCCAGATGATGATTTTAACTTTTCTTATCAAAACTTGAAAAAGAAAGAATCTACGAAATCTTATATTACACCAAATGTCTTTAACTTTGCACCTGCTGAAGTTTTTAAATTTGGCAAATATATTGGCTCAACAACACATTTTCAGATATTAGCTAGTGAACTTTCAGATAAAATGCTTTCTGAACTTTTAAATGTTGAAGACAATATATATATTGGCTTTCACATAGATGTAATTGAACAAACTGAAGCTGTTAAAATTATCAAAAGAAAAAATACAGATATTGACAAAATGAAAGTCGAAGAACAACAGAAAGCTGTCCGTAAAGGATATGATATGGATATTATTCCATCAGATATAAATACTTATGGAAATGATGTAAAATCTATGCTATCAGACTTGCAGAATAGAGATGAAAGGCTTTTTTTAGTGACTATAGTTACTATGAATTATGCAAGGACTTTACAAAAGCTTGAAAATACTATTGCTCAAATCTCATCAATTGCTAACAGACATAATTGTCAGGTAAAAAGACTTAGCCATATGCAAGAACAAGGATTAATTACAGTTTTGCCGATAGGCACAAGTGAGATAGAAATACAAAGATATTTAACCTCATCTTCAACTGCTGTATTTATGCCATTTACAACAGAGGAGCTATTTATTGACTCATCGAATTCGTTGTACTATGGATTAAATGCTTTAAGTCAAAACTTAATAATGGCAGATAGAAAATTGTTGAAAAACCCTAATGGTTTAATTCTTGGAACGCCAGGTGCAGGTAAGTCTTTCTCTGCGAAAAGAGAAATGGCAAATGCCATCTTAGTAACAGATGATGACGTAATCATATGTGATCCCGAGGGAGAATATGGTAACCTTGTTAAACAATTTCATGGGGAAGTTATTAAAGTTTCGGCAAAATCAAAAGATTATCTAAATCCACTTGACATTAATATGAACTATGGTGATGGAGATGCACCGTTAAAAGATAAAGCAAATTTTATAATGTCTTTACTTGAATTAGTAGTAGGAGGTTCAGGACTAACAGCAGCAGAAAAATCAGTTATAGATAGATGCTTGCCTAAAATTTATCAAAAGTATTTTGACAATCCTATACCTGAGAATATGCCTATTCTTGAAGACTTATATAATCAACTATTATCACAAGATGAAAAAGTTGGACAAAAGCTTGCTACTGAGCTTGAAATTTATGTAAAAGGAAGTTTAAATGTTTTTAACAATCGCTCAAATGTAGATATGCACAAACAACTTCTATGTTTTGATATTAAGGAGTTGGGCACTCAGCTTAAAAAAATAGGAATGCTTGTTATACAGGATCAGGTGTGGAATAAAGTTTCTTTAAACAGAGGTCAAAAGGCTACAAGATACTATATAGACGAGTTTCACTTGCTTTTAAAAGATGCTCAAACAGCCTCTTATTCTGTAGAAATCTGGAAACGTTTCAGAAAGTGGGGAGGTATTCCGACTGGCATCACACAAAACGTTAAAGACCTTTTAACAAGTATGGAGATAGAAAACATCTTTGATAACACAGACTTTATATTAATGCTTAACCAAGCGAGTGGTGACAGAGAAATACTTGCTAAAAAGCTAAAAATATCACCTTATCAGCTAAATTATATCACTAACTCAAACGCAGGTGAGGGACTTTTATTCTTTGGAAACACAATAGTTCCATTCATAGATAAATTTCCTAAGAATACTATGTTATATAAGTTAATGACTACTAAGCCAGAAGAAGTAAAGTAGGTGACTTATGAAAAAGCTTAAAAAAGATTTTCAAAAGAATATTAGAGATGCACCCAATGAAAGCGAAAAAGTTGATAAACTTAAAAGCAAGCTTGTCCATTCTGAAGATTATAGGAATAAGATTATCAAAACTAATGAAAAGTTCAAAGATAAGATAGCAGAAAAAGATTCTAAACTTATTCAAGATGGCGAGAGAGGCGCAAGTGAAACTCAAAACAGTAGTCAAACTAAAAAAGCAAGAAAAGCTAAGAGACTTAAGTCATCTTATAAAGAAAAAATAGTTAAAGATGAACAAAAGGCTCAGGAGAAAAAAGCTCAAGCACTAGCTAAAGCTAAGCAAGAGGCTAAAAATATAATAAACTCTAACACTGATCTAACAGATTCCCAAAAAGCTGACTTTAATAAAAAGGTAGATGCTGCCGAGTCTGTAGGAGAGGTTAAGCAAGTACTTGAAGACGCTAAGAAACAAGAGTATAAGCGAAAAAACTACAAAGACACAGTTTATACTCGCAATAGAGATAAAAAAACTAAAGATGCTGAATACAATAAAGCAAGCTCTGATATAGGCTCTAAAGATGGTGCAAAGGATATTTTTAATGATAAAAAATTAAGAAATTATCAAAAAAAACAATACAAACTAGAAAATAAACTGTCTGAGTATGGACATGCTTTTAGCATAAAAAATGCAGCTCTAAAAGCTGGAGAAAAAACTACAGCGTTGGCAAGAGACTATTTTAGTCAAGGTAGAGAGAATGCTGGGGTTGAATCAGCTGAAAAAGTTGCTGATGTATCTTCAAAATTACAGCATGGACTAAGAAAGTTCAAATTAAATAAAAAGAAAAAAACTCTTAGAAAAATTTCGAAGCTAGATAATAAAATAAACAAGAGGAAAGGTAAACTTGAATTTAAATCTACGCTTTCAGAATTAAAAGCTAAAGAAGACTATCAAAAAGCTTCTGCTGTAAAGAAGTTTTTTAAGCGAAGACAAATGAAGCGAATGATTGCTAAAAAATATGAAACTAGATTTATAGATAGAGTTAAAAAGTCTATATTAAAACTTGGTAAAGCTGCTAAAGAAGTAGTTATACGAAAAGTCAGAAGTATTTTGCTTATCGTAGCAGCATTTGCTGCATTGTTTTCAGGAATGCTTAGTTTAGGTAGCCTTGGAGGAGCTGCTTTAAATAATTCTACTAACTCAGTTTTAACAACGAGTTATTTGTCTGACGAAGCAGTTTTAAATGATATAAATAGAGACTTCACTAAACTTGAAGACGACTTAGCAGATCAAATTGCAAATATTCCTACAGACCATCCTGGTTACGATCAATATATTTATATTGATACAGAGAATATTGGACATAGCATATATGAGCTTTTTGCATATATTACCTCAAAATGTGGAGGACCTAAAAGCTCAGCTGAGGTTGAGCCTGATTTAATTGACTTATTCAATCAAATGTACCAGCTTGAATTTAAAGAAAAGGTCGAAATAAAAACTAGAATAGTTCGAAAAGAATATGTTGATGAGATAGGCAGAGTGCATATCAAGGAAGAAAAAGAGCCTTATGAATATAAAACACTTATAACTACTTTAAAGTTTAAAACTATAGGCGATGTTGCTAAAGAAGTTTTTCAAGCTCATAAGGACAACATGCTTCATTACAACACACTTATGGAAACAAGAGGTAATTCAGGAGCAACGTATGGCAATACTGAATTAATTCAAGCCAATGGTGGAGTTGGTGGAGGACAAGACTACGAAGCATCAAGTGATGTGCAAAAAAAGATAGTAGATGCTTGTTATATAACTCCATCGCCAGGCAAAGGCTGGTGTGCTATGTGGGTAAGTCAAGTTTATCAAAATGCTGTACTTGGATATATTGGAGGTAATGCCAACGATTTATATAGAAGGTATGCCTTTACATCAGATCCATCTAAGCTTAAGGTTGGTATGCTTGTTATGGTAGAAAGCTCATCTAGTGGAACAGAAGCTGGATTAAGATATGGACATGTTGGCATTTATATAGGAGATGGCAAGGTTATGGACAATGTTGGCAAAGTAAGAATTACAACTTTGGACAACTGGATTAAGACTTATTGCAAAAACAGTCCAGTAGGCTTTGGCTTTCCACCATCAGTTCAGCCTTAGAAATAGTAATAGTGATAGAAATAGAAATAGAAATAGAAATAGAAGAATATAAAATATTAAATTAAAAAGGAGTAAAATTATGAAAAACAAAATGTTTAAAAAATTTGGAGCTATGATAATGGCTCTAGTCTTAATTTTGACAAGCATAGGAAGTATGAGCACATCATTTGCTAAAAAAGATTACTTTGATCCAGATGATTTATATTGGGAATTTCCGTATAGATGTCAAGATGATGCTATAGAGTTTGAAGCATTTAAAAAACCTATTACAGTTGAGGCAGAAAGTAGGATTTTAAGCCCCAATTTCAAAATAGGTCTTAATGCTGACAATAAGGCTATTTTAATTACCATTAAAATATACAATGAACAAGCAGGAAATAGGCTTATATATTTTCCGTATTTTAGTTCTAACTTATTCCATGTTCCTGCTGGTATCATGAATGTTTCACTTTTTTATGGAGATAAAATAGATGTAACATATAAGATTTCCGAAGAAACAATCAATGACTCTATCAAGGATAAAGGAACTAGTGAAGAAAGAAGAGACAGCGGTTTGGGTTTGAAAAGCTTTCCAATTTGGCCTGTCGAGATTGTTGGGAGAGGACTTAGAATAAGCTCTAGCATCTCCGAAGGCTATAAAACACGCTGGCATGAAGACACTTTTGATAAAGTTCCTTATTATAATTGTTATGTAGACTTTACTAATACATCTAGTAAAAAAATTAATATAAGTTTTTTTAATTCGGATGGCGATAAAATTACTAAAATTAATACGCCTTATCTTCATAATGATATTATTTTACCAGAATCTATATTGCCAGGCAAAACTAAGAACATACAGAGCACCACATATAGTTTTCAATTACCATCTAAAATTGTATTAAATAATAAAGATGTTGGTTTTGTTGGAGAAATTAGAGAGGCTAAAAAAGAGTTTCCGAACGATGCACCATCTGGCAACCAAGCACTAGCTAAAGCAAAAGAAGATGCTAAGACAGAAATCAAAACTATAAAGGACTTAACAGCAGAACAAGTAGCTGAGTATGAAAAGAAAGTTGACGAAGCAGATTCAGAAGAAGCAGTAAAAGCTATCATCGAAGAAGCTAAGAAGCAAGCTCAAACTAACAAAGCATCTGAAGAAGAAAAAGCTCAAGCACTAGCTAAAGCAAAAGAAGATGCTAAGACAGAAATCAAAACTATAAAGGACTTAACAGCAGAACAAGTAGCTGAGTATGAAAAGAAAGTTGACGAAGCAGATTCAGAAGAAGCAGTAAAAGCTATCATCGAAGAAGCTAAGAAGCAAGCTCAAACTAACAAGGCATCTGAAGAAGAAAAAGCTAAAGAAGAAGCTTTAAGAAAAGCAAAGGAAGAAGAAATTGCTAAAGCAAAAGAGGAAGCTTTAAAGAAAGCTAAAGAAGAAGAATTAGCTAAGGAACTTGCTAAGAAAAATGAAAATGATCCAGCGTATCAAAAAGATAAACTTAATAAGCTACTTGAAGAAGCAAAAAGGGTTAGACATCCATCAGAAGAATTAGAAGCAGCTATTGATGAAGGATATGACATTTTATTTGATAAGTATGCAAGACTTGAAGATTACAAATATGCAATAGAAAAAATTGAAAGAATTCTTCAAAATAGAAGAGACACAAGAAGAAATAGATTTAAGCTAGATGTAGACGATCTTAACGAAAAAGATACAGAGCTAACTGGTAAAACTGGAGCTAAGTGGTATATTGATGTTTACAATGGTAAAAAATGCATCTTAAGCGGACAAGCTAATTACAAAGGCGATTTTTCTATTGAAATTAAAAAAGGTAAAATCAAAGCTAAAGATAAGCTAAAAGTAGTTGCAACTGACCCACAAGATGACAAGAAATATAAAGAAGTAGAAATTGAAGTTACTGGAAAAGCTAATGAAGCAAAAGAACAAAAAGGTGCTACTAGCATTGATGATTTATTACAAGCTGATGGCTCTAATTCTTTAAGCGACTTAGCAGTTTTCCCAGTTGGAAAGAATTTCTATAACGTAGTTCAAAATAACCAAAAGACTACTGTATATATGGACGTTACTACTTTTATCAGTGGAAATAGAACAATGCTACCAATGAGATATATCGCTTATGCTTTAGGATTCAATGTTGAATACGATAGCTTAGCTCGTGAAGCGATATTCTCTAACACAGAAAACTCTTCACTAGTTAAAAAGACTATAAGAGTTAATATCGATACAGGATTAATGAGAGATTCTGACGGAAGAATATATGCTTCTGATGTTAGACCAGTTCTTATTAATAATAGAATACATGCTTCTATAGCAAATATCGCAGGAATGTTTAATGCAAGTCAAGGAACTATTGAAGATGGAGTTAGTCAAACTATAGAATGGGATAATGCTAGAAAAGCTGTATATCTTTTTAAAAATGTAAGATAATAAAAGGAGTTTACTATGATAAAAAATAAGATAAAGCAAGGAGTAGCCTATGGGCTGCTCTTTGCAACACTTTTAACACCTACATTTTCTTTTGCTAAAACTACACAAGAAGTTATAGAAGATCAGCCGACATCAATATATGCACCCAGTTCATACAAAATTGAGGGGATAAACGATGGAATAAATGATGATTTGTTAACTCCTAGTAGTCAAAGCATTCCATATCAAGATTATTCACTTAGTCGTCAAAACAATACTAAGACTCCTTTAGTAAAAGGAGGCAATTTAAAAGCAGTCAATCCTCTTGCAACAAAAGAAAATAAGGCAAGAGGAACAGTCCTTGAAAATGTTGATAAAAATGGAAAAGATATTACTCCAACTGGAGACGAAAAGAAAGATAAAGACAATCCTGTTGATGTCAGACAATTTTTAACGTTTCAAACTAAAAGCGGTAAGACAATGCATTTAATTGTAGACCACTCTGCAGAACAAGAAAACGTAAGACTTTTGACAGAAGTTGGAGAACAAGATCTTTTAAATATGATTGAAGCAGATGACGATACTAAACAAGCTGAACCAATTGTTAAAGAAGAACCTGTAAAAAAGGAAGAACCTAAGGAAGAAGAACCTGTAAAAAAGGAAGAACCTAAACAAGAAAAATCGGGTTCGTTTATGATAATAATATTCGTAGTAATTGGTGTTGGTGCAGCTGCATATTATTTCAAGGTAGTTAAAAAGAAAGATCAAAAAGATATGGAAGATTTTGAGGAAGAAGATGACGAAAATTACATCAGTGAATCTGAAGAAGTAATTGACAATTCTCGCGAAGATGAGGAAACTGAAAATGATTCTAAAAAGAAAGATCAAAAAGATTATGAAAATGATGAAGAAGCTGATGATGAAGAAGAAGATCTTCTATAAATATAAATATTTAATTAAGGGTGAATGTTTATCATTCACCCTTAAAATTTAAAGCGTATTTTAAGCATAGTACGGCTTTTAAAAGCCTGTCCATATACTTAATAGGCTAAGCATATAAATTTGAGCTATAAGCCTATTAAGTGGCTTAAAATTGAAATGAGTAAAATGGAGGTGTAAAATGCCTGATTTGAAAGAAAAAATAGATAAACTTGTCAATGATTTCGTAAAGGCAGTTGATGAAGTTGAAAAAGATGTTGAAGAAAAAGATTTGAAAGCATATAAAAATTTTATGGACTATGATAATTCTTATTTATCCGATACAGATGCAAAAAGCTCTGAAAATAAAGTAGATTTTCCAAAAGAAAATGAATTTATGTATTTCGTTAAAGGCTATGGCGATGAAAAAAGTCAAGTCTTTACAAACTTAGACGAGGCAAAGGCTTATGCAATAGAAAAAAATAAATTTTTATTTAAAATTAATGGGTCTGACTTTTATAAAAATCCAATAGATTTAAAATCATTAAAGCAAATTGACTTAACAAAAGAAAAATCTAAAAAAGAATCTGTCTTGGGTAAAATTGCAGACTATAAGAAAGAGGAAAAGGGCATATTTAAACCTAAGGCAGAAAAAAATAAAGACATAGGAGTAGAAATATAAGATGCAAATTTCTGGTAAAAAGTTAAGACGACTAAGACTGTTAAGAAATTTTACACAAAAGGAATTAGCTGTAAAATCTGGCATAACTGATGCAGCGATAAGAAATTATGAGTTAGGGAACAGATCTCCCAACAAAGAGCAACTAATAAAAATTGCAGAAGTGCTTAATTGCGACACCTCTGCCTTATTAGATTATGGATCTTCATCTAAAATAATACAGATATTATTTGATTATGAAAAAGATATTAAGCTTATACCTGTGATAGAAGAAAACGGTGTAAAATTAACATCAACTAATCCTGCTTTTATTTGTTTTTTACTAGACTGGATTGAAATGCAAAAAAAATATAATAATGGCGAAATAACAGATGAAGAGCTTGAAGATTGGAAACTATCTTATCCGATTACGCCGATAGAAAAAAGTATAGAATTAAAAATGGAGATGTAATATGAAATTAGTAATAGCAGAAAAGCCAAGTGTAGCACTAACGCTTGCGAAAGTTATAGGAGCTAACGCTAAGAAAGATGGGTATTGTGAGGGCAATGGCTATATAGTATCTTGGTGCGTAGGTCACTTAATACAAATGTCTAATCCTGATAAAATAGATGAAAAATGGAAAACTTGGTCTTTAAAAAATATGCCTATTATTCCAGAAGAGTATAAACATGAGATTACAAAAGCAACTAAAAAGCAATATACCATTTTAAAAAAGCTGCTAGATTCTGATAGAGTTGACACTGTGGTCAATGCTTGTGATGCTGGTCGTGAGGGCGAGTTAATATTTAGACTTGTATACAATCAAGCCAAATGTAAAAAGAAAATTCAAAGACTATGGATTTCTTCAATGGAAAATAAAGCGATCGAAGATGGCTTTAAAAATCTTAAAGATGGCAGCAATTATGAAAACTTATATAAGTCGGCAAGTGCGAGAGCGATTGCGGACTGGTTAGTTGGAATGAACCTAAGCAGACTGTATTCTTGTCTATACAATCAAACTTATTCTGTCGGCAGAGTTCAAACTCCAACTTTATATCTAATTGCTAAAAGAGATAGCGAAATAAGCACTTTTAAAAGGCAAAAGTACTATACAGTAGATATAGCAAGCGACAATATAAAGCTTGTATCAGAAAGAATTGATGATTTAAGCGTAGCAAATAGCTTGTTAGAAAATATTAAAAGTGAATATTCTAATAAAGATATAGAGCTTACAAGCGTAGAAAATAAAGAGGCAAACATTAAGCCTGATAAGCCTTATGACTTGACTACATTACAAAGAGAAGCAAATAAGTATTTTGGGTATAGTGCAAACGATACTCTAAATACTACACAAAGTCTTTATGAAAAGAAGCTTGTAACGTATCCAAGAACTGACAGTAGATATTTAACAAACGATATGACTGAAACAATTAAAGAATTATTACAAGGTCTTGAAAATGATTATGTTGTCAATGAAGATAATTTCAATTCAATATTCGATTCATCAAAAGTTACAGATCACTATGCAATAATTCCTACACTTACAGGTATAGCTAAGGCAGATGGTTTATCAGATAAAGAATATAATATCTATAACTTAATTAAAAACAAACTATTAGCTTCTTGCTCAGACAATTTAATTGAGTCAAATACAAGCGTTGAACTTATATTTGGAGAGCACAAATTTAGTGCAAAGGGCAAATCAGTAGTTGAACAAGGTTTTACTAAATATTTGCAAGAATATATAAAATCAAAAGAAGATAGCAAGCTTCCAAGCTTAAATCAAGGCGATTCAATTAAGCTTGTATCTTTTGAATTATCAGAAAAATACACAAAGCCACAAAGTCACTACAATGAAAATACTCTCTTAAAAGCTATGGAAACAGCTGGAGTTGACTCTCTAGACAAGAATATCGAGGTTGAGAGAAAAGGCTTAGGAACACCTGCAACAAGAGCTAGTATAATTGAAAACTTGATTCGTAGAGAGCTTATTAAAAGAGATAAGAAAAATTTGCTCATAACAAACAAAGGCAATTCTCTTGTCTCAATTGTGGAAGATAAATTTAAATCAGCAGATACTACTTCCGACTGGGAGATGAAACTATCTAAGATAAGTTCAGGAGAAGTAGATGCCGATGATTTTTTAAAAGAAATTGAAGATAGCATAATAGAATTAGTTGAAAGATATAAAAAGAATTTTAAATAAGTTGTTATTGGGGGTTTAAAGTGGGAGGTACAAATATTAATTCAAACGTAACTAATATTTCTGGTAATGTATTTAATGGATCTATAAATATTATTTGTGAAACAAAACTGACTGATACAAAATCAAACAAGATATTAAAATCAAAAAATAAAATAGAAAAAAATAAAATAAAGAAAATGAAGTAGGAGGTGCATATAATGGCAATAATTAAATTAAATTACGATAAAGAAGAGTTTAATAAGCTTATGAATTCACTATACAATGTATATAATTTTGTAAAAGATAGTGAAGATAGTGAAGATGATTCAATTAAAGAAAACATAGAAGAAGTGTTGGGCAGTATTAAAAAATATTCCATTGGAAGATATGATGAAGATAAAGATGAATATCTATATATAAGAATTCCTCACACTGAAAGAGATTTATTTATTATATGGGATGCAAGAGATTTTGCTTCTTTCTTAGATGCTCGTTCATATTTTTACACACTTGGCGAGCCTAAAAATGTTGACTACTATTCAGAATATATTAAGGATTTTAAAGCAAAATATGAAATATATCAAGAAGAAAAAGTTAAAAAACTACAGCAATCTATGGACAAAAAAGAGGCAATTAATAAAATCGAAAAAGAAATAGAAGATGACAAAAAAGAAAATAACAAAGAAGAACAAGTACCAATAGCAGAGCCACAATAGGCTCTGTTTTTTTATTTTATCAGGAGGAAGTAAGATGAGAATAAACGATTTTATGAACAATATAGAGATAATAAAAGATAATATACTTGCAAGCGAAAAAGAATATTTAAAGCTTTTAAAAGTAGTTGGTAGTAATCAGAGATATGACTTTTTAACACAATTAAGTATTTATGATAAAGTTCCTAATGCTAAAGCTTGTGCGAGGTATGATTATTGGAAAAAGCAATATAATAGAGTTGCTTCTAAAGGCGAAAAGGGTATTCCATATTTAGTAGATAAAGATAAAAAGGCTATAGACCATATTTTTGATATAAGTCAAACTACACCTATTGTCAAAAATATAAATAAAATTAGGTCTATAGATTATTGGCAATTTGATTTTAGCTCTGACATTGACATTTTAAAGAATACAATATCAGAAAATAACTTTGAACCAAGCGAAGTATTAAATGAAAATATATTTTTGCTAAGTAGATTATATGGTGATGAAGATATAGATGTTGCTCTAAACGACCTTAGAATAACTGCTGATAAAAAATTAAGTTTTCAAAAGTTTATGAGAGATTCAATATCTTATGCAACAGCAAGTAGATTTAATATTCTTTACCCTATAGATGTTGACAATGTTAAGCAGAATTTACAAAATCTAACACCAATATCTTTAGAATATATTGGAAATATAATATCTACCACAAGTCACAATATCATAGAAGATATTAGAGAAAAATCTGTCGAATTAAAAAGAACAAAAGGCTTGACAAATGTTAATGGTATATTGTACAATAGTACTAAAGTAGAAAGAAGAGATATAGGAGGTATAGAAAATGAGCTTCGAGGAGAGTCTGAAAGAATACGAGGAGATGGGGATAAAGAGTCCGTTCGATCAGTGCGAGGACACAGAGGAGATAGCTTACAAGATGAACGAGATAGCGGAGGACGAGCTACTAGCGGACGAGGAATTCCAAAAGAATCATGGAGTGAATTGGGCGATAATGAGGCTGGATTATCTGTCACTGGAACACACGGACGAGAACTGGATGAAACTTCAAGAACTATATTGGGACAATACCTTGATAGACCACTTGAAAGAGACGCAAGTGAGAGCAGAGAACTTCATCAAGATGGAAAAACCGAGAATGATGAAAGCTTGGAAGATAGAGAGCGAGGAAAGTCCTCAATATCCAACGATGATGTCAGCATTGAGAGAGATGCTAATCAAGGAGATAATAGAAGAATAGAAAACGATAAAGATTTGGAGAAAGAAGCTAACAAGGCTTCTTTTTTTGTTGATCCAAACTTAAAAAACTTTCAAATCACGAATGAAGTTCTAGTTGAAAAACTAACTCCATCAGAAAGGCTTAAAAATAATATAGAGGCTATATCTATATTAAAGAAGATTGAAAAAGGTGACTTAACTTTAAATGCTGACACACAAGAAACACTTGCTAAATATGTGGGTTGGGGTGGACTTGCAGATGTATTTGACGAAAGCAAAGAAGGACAATGGCTTACAGCAAGAGCTTTTTTAAAAGAGAGTTTAAGCGAAGAAGAATATAAAAATGCTAAAGAATCTACACTTACAGCCTTTTATACTCCAAAAATAGTAATGGACGGAATGTATAAAACTCTTAGCGATATGGGTTTTAATTCAGGGAATATTTTAGAGCCATCTGCAGGTATTGGAAATTTTATTGGTAATTTACCTGCTGATATGAGAGGCTCTAAAGTCTATGGTGTTGAACTTGACTCGATAAGTGGAAGAATAGCAAAAGCCTTGTATCCTGAATCTAACATTCAAGTTAAAGGTTTTGAGGAAACTAACTTTTCTAACAATTTCTTTGACTTAGCGATAGGCAATGTTCCATTTGGAGACTTCAAGCTTAACGATCGAGAATATAATAAAAGTAATTTTCTTATTCACGATTATTTCTTTGCTAAGTCAATAGATAAAGTGAGGAATGGGGGCATTATAACCTTTATAACATCGTCTGGTACTATGGATAAAAAAGACGAAACAGTCAGAAGATATATTAATGCAAGAGCAGAATTTTTAGGAGCGATAAGACTACCTAATAATACGTTTAAAGGTCTTGCTGGCACAGAAGTAACGTCTGACATTATCTTTCTTAAAAAAAGAGATTCGGTCATCGATAGAGATGATGATTGGATACATCTTTCAGAAAATAAAGATGGATTAGTATATAACAAATATTTTGTTGATAATCCTCAAATGGTACTTGGCGAAATGAAAGTTGTATCAGGAAGATTTGGCGATGAGCTTACTTGTGCTGAAAAAGAAAACTCTAATTTTGAAAATTTATTTAATATAGCAAGTAGTGTAATATCCTCAAACAATAAATATGAAAAGGTAGAGTTGTTACAAGATGAAGAAACTAGCATTCCTGCGACAGACGATGTTAAAAACTTCTCTTATACTATCGTTGACAATGACGTATATTTTAGAGAGAATTCTATTTTAATAAAACAAAATATAACAGATAAAAATAAGGATAAAATAAAAGATTATATTACTGTTAAGAATGCATTAAAAGATGTTATTGAAAAACAAAAAGAAGATTATTCGGATTTAGATATACAAAATTCACAATTAAAATTAAACGAAGCTTATGACAATTTTGTTGCTAAATATGGAATAATCAATGATAAAAACAATATAAAGCTATTAAGAGATGACAGCAATTTTCCTCTTTTGTCTTCTATAGAAATTTTAGATAACGATAACAATTTTAAAGCTAAAGGCGATATTTTTACAAAAAGAACTATAGTAAAGGCAAAAGTAGTAGATCATGTTGACACTTCACTTGAGGCATTAGTACTTTCTGTTTCACAAAGAGGTGGAGTTGACTTTGACTATATGCAAGACCTAACAGGTAAAAATAGAGATGTTTTAATAAATGATTTAGAGGGCGAAATTTTTCTTGATATAAGCTCGTATGATAAAATTAATAACTATCTCCCATTCAAGAGCTTTAATAACGATAGCCCTTTACATTTTGATTATGTAGCTAAAGATGAATATCTTAGTGGCAATATTAGAAATAAAATAGAATGTTTAAATGAATATATTAGTCGTTTTAATATTCTGAAAGAACAATTACCTGAAGATCAAAAACTAGAAATGGAAAAAGAGCTTAAGGAATTAAATTTTCAAAAAGACAGGCTAAAAGAAGTTATGCCTATAGAGCTAACAGCAAGTGATATTAATGTTAGATTAGGAGCAACTTGGATACCAGAAGAAGATGTTGAGGACTTCATGTTTAACCTTTTAAAGACTCCTAATTTTGATAGGTGGAATATATCCGTTAGATTTTCGCCATTGACAAGCGAGTGGAATGTTGAGGGCAAAAGTGTAGATTCATACAATGACTTAGCTAATATGACCTATGGAACTAATAGAGTTAACGCATATAAGTTAATAGAAGATGCTCTAAACTTAAAAGATACACGAATTTTCGATCAAGTTATAAATGATGATGGCTCAAAAACTTCTGTTTTAAATAAAAAAGAAACTTTACTTGCTAGTCAAAAACAAGAATTAATAAAATCAGCATTTAAAAACTGGGTATTTGAAGACCCTGATAGAAGAAATAGACTTGAAAAAATATATAATCAAAGGTTTAATTCAATAAGAAATAGGGAATATGATGGTTCTAATTTAACTTTTGATGGTATGACAACAGACATACAGCTTAAAGAACATCAGAAAAATGCTATAGCTAGAACTCTTTATGGTGGAAATACTCTACTTGCACATGTTGTTGGTGCAGGCAAGACCTTTGAGATGGTAGCTTCTGCTATGGAATCTAAAAAGTTAGGACTTGCTAGCAAGTCTTTATTTGTTGTGCCAAATCACTTGACAACTCAAATAGGTCGTGAATTTATGCAGCTTTATCCATCGGCTAACATAATGATAGCTGATAAAAAAGACTTTCAGCCAAAAAACAGAAAAAGGTTTATAGGTAAAATTGCAACTGGAGAGTGGGATGCAGTAATTATTGGTCACTCGCAGTTTGAAAAAATACCTATGTCAAAAGAATACCAGGTAAAACATATTCAAGATCAAATACATGATATAGTGTCATTTATAGATGAGAATAAATATAGTGAAAGCCAAAAATTTAGCGTCAAACAGCTTGAAAAAACAAAAAAGAAGCTTCAAGTAAGGCTAGAAAAGCTAAATGATGACTTCAAAAAAGACGACGTAATAACTTTTGAAGAGCTTGGGGTTGATAAGTTGTTTATTGACGAAGCTCACAACTATAAAAATCTATTTTTATTCACTAAAATGAGGAATGTAGCTGGTATAGGACAGTCTGAAGCTTTTAAGTCTTCTGACATGTTTATGAAGTGCAGATACATGGACGAGATGACAAATGGCAAGGGAGTTGTGTTTGCAACTGGTACGCCAATATCAAACTCAATGACCGAGCTATATACAATGCAAAGGTATTTGCAGTATGATGAGCTTAAAGAAAGAGGCTTAGAGCATTTTGATGCGTGGGCATCGACTTTTGGCGAAACTGAAAATACTTTTGAATTGTCTCCCGAGGGTACAGGCTATAGGCAAAAAACAAGATTTTCTAAGTTTTATAATTTGCCAGAGCTAATGTCTATGTTTAAAGAGGTTGCGGATATTAAAACTGCTGATATGTTAGAGTTGCCAGTTCCTGAAGCAAACTTTGAAGTTATTAAAACTGAGCCAAGCGAGGAGCAAAAAGCTATACTTGAAAGTATATCAGAAAGAGCTGATGCTGTTAGGAATAACGAAGTTGATCCTACTATTGACAATATGTTAAAAATTACAAATGATGGTAAAAAATTAGCGTTAGATCAAAGACTAATTAATCCACTTTTACCTGATAATCCTGACTCTAAAGTGAATGTCTGTGTTAACAATGTTTATGCAATATGGGATAAAACTAAAGACAAGTCATCTACTCAACTGATATTTTCTGACATGTCCACACCTAAAGGAGATGGGGAGTTTAATATTTATGATGATATAAGAAATAAGCTTGTAGAAATGGGGATACCTAAAAAAGAAATAGCTTTCATTCACGAAGCTGATACAGATAAGCAGAAAGATGAGCTATTTGCAAAGGTTAGAAAAGGTGAAGTCAGAATTCTTATGGGTTCTACTCAAAAGATGGGAGCTGGAACTAATGTACAGGATAGGTTAATAGCTCTGCATGACTTAGACGTTCCGTGGAGACCATCAGACCTGGAGCAAAGAGCTGGAAGAATAGTCCGTCAAGGTAACGAAAATAAAGAAGTAAATATCTTTAGGTATGTAACTGAAAATACTTTTGATGCGTACTTGTGGCAGACTATAGAAAATAAACAAAAATTTATATCTCAGATAATGACTTCAAAAACTCCTGCAAGAGTTGCTGAAGATGTAGATGAAGCAAGCTTATCATACTCAGAAATTAAAGCTCTTGCTACTGGTAATCCACTTATTAAAGAAAAAATGGACTTAGATAATGAAGTTTCTAAACTTAAAATGTTAGAAGCTAACTATAATTCTAATAAATACAAACTACAAGACAAAGTTAACATTGAATATCCTCAAAGCATATTAAAAACTAAACTTGAAATAGAAGCAGTAAAAGAGGATATGTCAGTCGTAGAAAAGCAAGGAATTGGCGAAAATAAGTTTACTTCCATAACTCTTAATAATAACAAAATAACAGACAAAAAAGAGGCTGGCGAAAAGTTGTTAGAAGAGATTAGAAAAGTAAATATCCATGAAAAGAAAATTATCGGTAAATATAGAAATTTTGATTTACAAGTATCATATAATAATTTACTTAATCTATATTCATTTGAATTAAAAGGTAGAGCAAATTATTATGGAGAATTTTCTAGCTTTGCAGACGGAAATATAACAAGACTAGATAATGTTATTAGTAAAATTGGCGAAAGGCTTGAAAAGCTAAAACAAAATCTTGAGGGTTATGAAGCTTCTCTTGAAAATGCAAAAGAGGAGTTAAAAAAACCATTTGAAAAGGCTGATGAGCTTAAGAACAAAACTCTAAGGTTAGCAGAGATAAATAAGTTACTTGACCTTGGAGATGTTAATGAGATTGAAAATAATTCGCCACTACTTGAAGATTTAAAAAGAACTATAATAGATTATGCTAATTATGAATTTTCAGAAGACAATCCTTACGAAGCTTTTGATAAATTGTATCCTGACTTAGAGCATATAAGCTTAGCGTTTACTCATACACCTGATGACAAACACACTATTCAATATGAAATAAATGCTGATAACAAATCGTGGACGCAATATGTAGACGATATGCCTATAAGGACAGAATCGTTCTTAGAAGATGGAATCTCTGAACAAGAGGCTATTAACAATATGATAGATGTTATTAAAGTATCTAGTTTTGATGATTTAGTGTCTATTGATAGTGAAGATTTGAGAAACGCATTAGGTTTAGAAATAGATGATGACGGCAATTTTTATGATCCGTTAGCTAAAGACTTAGATAATGATGGAGTCCCAGATAGATATGATAATGACTTTAAAGATAGCGATTATTTTGAGTCAACATATGATGTTGAAGATAATTTACACAATAGGGATGACAAAGAAGATAAGCCATCTGTATTATCGCAAATTAAAGAATTTAAAGAAGAAGAGTCAAAATCTATAAGCAGAGATAATACTGAAAAAGAATTTGAAAGATAAAAAGGAGTGAAAATTATGGATTATAGAGATGTAAGAAAAGAAGTAGAAAACATGATAAATAATAATTATAACGACTTTGTTAAGGCTGTTGTTGGAGTAGAGTTAGGCATAAATGATGAAAAAGGTCTTGATCTAGTTTATGATAAATTTATGGAAGATGATAGTGCAGGATTATTAAATGAAAAATTTGATTATATCGTTGACGAGCTTAAAGAGCAAGGCAAAATAATTGATAATCAAACAGAGCTAAGCGAAGACAAAAGTTTAGTCAACATCATTGGAAATATATCAGGCGAAGTTGAAAAAACTGAAATTAGCTCTGGAGTCAATGTGTGTAACTTTGCAGTAGTTAGTAAAAATGATGCTGGAGATAAAGTGTATACTAATTGTTCAGCTTATGGCAATAAGGCAAAAGATGTAGAGAATTTAAAACAAGGAGACTTTGTTAAAATCTTTGGGGAAGAAAAGCCTTATATAGACAGTAATGGTAAAGAACGTAAAAATATTCGTATATTGTCTGTAAAGTTATTAAAAGCTAAAGAGCTTAATAATGAAAAACAGAAGAAAGAGTCTGTATTAGGTAAAATTGCAGACTATAAGAAAGAAGAGAAGAATCAATCTAAAGCTAAGACAGAAAAAGGAATTGATAGATAGCATATAAGTATTGAAATTCTCACTAATATGTGCTATAATATATATACAATTAGAAGAGGATTGGGGGTTAATGTTTATCCTTTAGCTTAACCGGGAGCGTCGGAAATACCCGAGACAGCGAAAAACATTACAGTTTAGATTTATCTGTAGACCCTAGCGTGGGAGATGGAGGTATCTTCGGAAACACGTTAAAAATCGTATAGAAAGGAACTATAATCAGTTTATAGTTCCTTTCTTATTTTTGGAGGTTATATATGAATAAAATAAAAAATATAATTAAGTGGTTTGAAAATTTTGATAACAAAAATATCAATTATGATATAATATATATTTATTTTCAAATTTTAACAAAAAAAGGGGGGGCATATGGATTTAAGACAATTAGAAAAAGAAATAAAAGAGTTTGGAAATGAAACAGATGCTTGCATAGTTTTTGATTTTGGCATTATAAATCCATTAGAAAATTTGGACTTCTCATTCTCATTGGGAATGGAAGAGATGACAGATATTAAATTAAACAGAAGATATCCTAACAAAAATTATTGTACAATAACAAAAAAATATGGAAGAAAATTAAGTAAAGTGGGATATCCATATATAATGAAACTTGAAGAAACAATAGATGAAGTAATGCTTTTAGCCATCAGAGTTGGGAAAAAGGGAACAGATAATTATTTAGAGATGATATTTCCACTAGAAGTTCATTTATCTAAAGAAAAACCTATTCTTTATATACGATTTCTAATTGATGAAGAGTTTAGTTTAAGGATTTTTTCTTCTAGATATTCAAAAGATAACAAGATAGAAAGTATAGAACTAACAAATAGACCCAATAAATATGCTTATAAAAACATATTAGCTACACCTACTAAAAGTGGTGAACACACGCTTATATTTAGTAACGTGTTGGGTGTGACGGAAAGTGTATAAGTAAAATAATTCTAAATAAAAAGTGGGTATGATGTACCTGCTTTTTGTTATGTGGTATAACATATGTCTTGACAATTAAGAAAAGGGAATTGATAGATAGCATATAAGTATTGAAATTCTCACTAATATGTGTTATAATATAATTACAATTAGAAGAGGATTGGGGGTTAATGTTTATCCTTTAGCTTAACCGGGAGCGTCGGAAATACCCGAGATAGCTAAAAACATCACCGTTACAATTTATCGGTGGTCTCAAGGGCTAGTGAGGTTGTATTGCTAAAAAGCCACTAAAATTGACTAAGGAGTGATCGATTAGTATTACTCCTTATTTTTTTGAAAGATAGTGTAATAAGTTGCGACTTATGATATAATATAACAAAGAGGTGATAAGTATGGATATAGAAATAAAAACTTTGCCTATGCATTTGCAAGTATCGATTAGTGGCTTTATAAAAGCTAAAGAAGATAAAGACGATATATTGGAAGCAATGTATTGGGGAGAAATTTATGGTTCAATAAATTCTGCAGAAGTAGATAGAGAAATATCCAGCGAACTTGCCTGGACATTAAGAGAAAAATATTTAGGAATGGTGAAAGAACAATGATTGACTTTAGTAACTGTGATATAGATTTGTCGGTAAACTATAACGGAGCTAATGGCAAAAAGGCTTGTATCATTTATAATAATGAAAGATATATGATAAAAACGGCAGGCTTGGCAAAAGATAATCCTAATATAAAATATTCAAATAGTTGTATAAGTGAATATGTTAGCTGCAATATAATTGATAAGCTTGGATATGAAGTTCAAAAAACTATACTGGGCGAATTTAATGGAAAAATGGTTGTAGCTTGCAAGGACTTTAGAGAAAATGGCAAGTATACATTATATGATTTTGCTTCATTAAAAAATAATATCGTGTTTAGTTCAACAAATGGAACAGATGCAGAGCTGTCAGAAGTGCTAACAACTATTGAAGAACAAAACTTAATTCAAGTAGATAAACTTAAAATTTTTTTCTGGGATCAGTTTATTATTGACGCTTTTTTAGGTAACTTTGATAGACATAACGGCAATTGGGGTTATCTATATAATAATGAAACAGGACTATGTAAGCCAGCACCTATATTTGATTGTGGCTCTTGTTTATATCCACAATTAGCAGAAGATCAAATGAAAATTGTGTTAAGAGATGTAGAACAGATAAATGAAAGAATATATGTTTTTCCTAATTCTGCACTAAAAATAGGCGGAACTAAATTAAACTATTATAATTATTTAAAAAATACAGACAATGTAGATTGTCATAATGCTTTAAAAAAGTTTGTAGAAAGATATGACAAAGATAAGATATTGCAAGTGATTAATGATGCACCTATAATATCTGATATTCACAAAGAGTTTATATATACAATGCTGAATAATAGGCTAGAAAAGATAATTGTGTATTCCTTAGAGAATAATATCAATATCAGTAAGGATAAAGGTAGCTTATCAATACTAAAACAAATAGAAGAGTATAAGAAAGATGTAAATGTTGTAAAAAGCATCAAAAAACATAATAATGACTTAGAATTATAGAGTGAGTTTTATACTCACTCTATTTTAATGCATATTTTAAGCGTAGCACGGCTTTCAAAAGCTTGTCCATATACTTAATAGGCTTAAGATATAAAATCGAGCTATGAGCCTATTAAGTAGCTTAAAATTGAAATGAGTAAAAAGGAGGTATAAAATGAATAAATTAGAGAGAATTCTTGACAAAATTGAGAAAGAAAATAAGAAAAAAGAGGATTCTACTGAAAAAATTAAAGAGCTTAAATTACAGGCTAAAGAACTGGAAAAAGAATTTGAAAATAAAAGAAAAATTGAAAAAGGAGAAGCCTTTGAAAAGTTTGAAAACAAAATTACAAATAAAGCGATATTAACTAATGGGAAATTTGTTTATGATTTTTTAGAGTTCGTATTTGAAGACGAAAGATTTAAAGATATATTAAGTGATTTAACTGATTCATATTTATCTAATAAATAAAATAGTAAACATAAATTTTAAGCGATGTATATCAAGTAAAATTTATGTAGCACAAGGGTTAGGGAATGTAGTTCCCTTATATAATTAAAAGGTGGAGGGTTTTATCTCTCCACCTTTTTTTCTTTGTCCTTATCTTGACTCTGATAGTTGTCATAATTGTTTTTATATTGTATATATTTATTGAAGTTTTCCTTGTTTAGCTTATATTTTTCCATTAGTTGTTCTTTTTCTGTTTGCAACTTGTCTAACTGATCTAATATATTTTTAGTATCTGGTAGCTTGCCATACTTTTTTAAAATATCTTCAGCAGACTTTATATATATAGTAAGCTCGCTTTTATATTCGCTTTCAAATTCTTTATCATTTGGATTTTTCTTGTGATATTTGTAGATTTCACGATACTTATTTATAATGTGAACGTTTTCCATATCGTTAGATAATTCACTCATTTTCTTTTCTATATTTTTAATATTATCCATAATATTTTGCCTATCATTGGCTGTTTCCTGTATAAGTTTTTCTAACTGTGCCTGTGAATTAATTCCTAAATTTCTTAACTCTACTATCGTTTCTGCCATAGCTTTAATGTTATGTTTTGTTGCCCAAAATTCATAACCTTTTGATGTTTTCACTTTTTTAGATGTAGATAGATTAATAACATTATTAACTCTTTTTTTGTTTGGATTGTTTCTATTTTTAATAGCTTCATTAATTCTTTCTTTAATTTTATCTTCAGTATAATCTTCGCCGATAGTTTTAGCACGTGTAAATCTTTTCTTGTCTTTGTGTTTAAATGCAACATATTTTCCGTTCTTAACTTCATAATCTAATTCTTCCATATTTTTTAAAAACTCGTCCCAAGAATTAGATTTGTTTATCATTCTATCGATGTCAAATTGTAGTTTAGATTTCCAAGATTTGCCTTGTTTATTTTGCTCATATTCGTACCAAGATTTACCAGCAGTTTTATATTTTCTTTTATATGCTTCATAATATTTATCAATCACTGATAGCTTATATTTTTCACATAACTCATCGCTTTTGGTTCTAATTATATGATAAGTTCTTTTATTAGATCTATAGCATTTACCCGTTTCAAAATTTACATTGTTAAAAATAATGTGGTTATGAATATGTCCTCTATCTATATGAGTTGCTAATATAAATTCGTATTCATCTTTCAATACATTTTTACATAATTCCATTCCGATTTCGTGTGCTTTTTCAGGTGTAACTTCTCCCGGTAAAAAAGATTGAATTAAATGTCTTGCGTAAACAGTTCCTTTTGTGTTATTGCTTTTTCTTGTCTCATCAAACTGTTTATACGCAGTAGATGGATTGCATTTATATGATGATACCAAAATATTTTCATCTGTTTTTTCTTTCTTAGTAATATAATCTATAGCTAAATTTACTGTTGATTTTATTGGATGAATTTTAGTAATCGCCATTATTTTCACTCTCTTTTTTCTTAGGAATTTTTAATAACTCTGAATATAATTTGCATAAACTTTTTGATAAATTATCCAAATCTTCCTGCATCTTTTTTATGTCATTTTTATAAATAATTGCGTTTGTGTTTGCAACTTTTGCTATCTGGTTTATATTATTTCCGACTTTAGAAATTTCCCATTGCAAATCTCTAAATGGATTAAGGTCAACTATATTTATCTCTTTTTCTAAAACACATCTTCTTATAAAATAACTCATAGTTTTACACTTGGCTTTTCTCATTTTTTCCTCAAAAAGTTCTCGCTCTTTTTCCGTCAATCTTATTTTTAACTGTATATTTCTTTTTCTGTTTTCCATAAATTTCTCCTTTCGCTTCATACTTAATTGGGGTCTTAGGGTTCTCCCTAACAAGCTTGAAATTGATAAAAAAAGAAGCAGACCTTTTACGGTTTGCTTCATCAATTTCTTCGCAAGTGTACGGACACTTGCTGTGCTTGCTACTAACAAAAATACAATAAAGACTGCTTTTAGATTCGCTTACATTTCTACTGTAAAAGCCATCTTTAAAGAGCTAAGATTTTACATGCATTAAGCTTGTATATTTAATTTTCTTCTGATTCTTCATTTATATTTGTGTCACTCTCTTTTTTCTGAATAAAATATTGTTTTGTGTCCATTTCATAATTATTTAAAATTTCTTGTGCTGTTATTTTTTTAATTTGTCCTGTCTTTGTTTCTTCGTTGAAATTATAAACTCTATATAAAATTGCTCCGTTGTTTTCATTTTCTTTCAAAAATCTTAATTCATTTTTACTTATATAAAAAGGTGTGTCACAATCTCCAGTAGTAGTCTTAACTTCAATTTTTAAATTGTTGCCATTAATGTCAATTGAGCTAATATCATATCCATATTTATCCCCATATAATTTACTTACATGTTCTACTTTATCTGCATAATCTTTATTAAAAATTGCTACACTATTTTTTTCAATATTGTAAACAAATTCTTCTCCAAGTTCTCCTAGTTTTGTATTATATATGTGTTTACTTATATAATAATTATCTTCATAATTTTCATTTTCCTCTGCATCATATTCTTTCTTCAATTCACCATCTATTTCTCTTTCATAGTTAGCTTTTTCGTCTTTTAATTCTTTTCTTTTAAAATATTCTTGATAAATTTTATAATCTTCTTCATCATCGTCGTCATCTAAATATAATCTGTTATTTAAAATTGCCATTCTTTTTTTATAGACAAATATACTTAAAATAATCATAAAAATAAGATTTATAACATCATCTATAAATTTAACGTGTGTTATTATTAGCTCACTATATGAATTTTGAAATATGCCTAATAATTTTAATATTCCAGTTACAGTGTATATCAATATTTGTGCTCCAAAATAAGCTCCTATAAATGATGCAATATAATTTATTATTTTTCCTAAAAATGATATTTTTTTATTCATGAAAAATAATATAATACCATATAAAATTAAAATAATTGTTGAAGCTATTATTGCGGAGTCATTACCTATTTTGTCTTTTAAAAACATATAAGAAATAAGTCCTATAAATACAAAATCAAAAGCAAATAAGATTGCGAGGGCAGCATATTTATATGCTAAAATTCCTAAAATGATTAATATAAGAAATATGGCTATCATAATTCTACTCCTTTACTTAAACTTTTTTATATAATATCTATCTCTATCTAAATGAGACTTTCTTACAATTATCATCGATTTGCTTACTTCAAATATTCTAGATAAAGCATCATCGTCTTCATATTTAAATTTATCTACTAAATGTACTGGCATTAAAATATTTTCTGCAAAAATATTTGCCTGTCTTTCAAAAACATTCTTAGCGCTTTCATTAAATCTTATCAAATTGTTTTTTAAAAGCTTGTGATGATTTAAAACTATATGTCCAACTTCATGTGCAAGTGTAAAGCGATTTCTTTTTGTTTTATTCTCAAATTTACTTATAAAAATATTATAATTTCCATCTTTATAAATTGTAAAGCCATCTTTTGAAACTTCTTTAAGTTTTTCATCATCATATATAACTAATTTCCACTTTGTTTGTTGAATGTATTTTTCTAACGGGGCAACATTTGGAAGATCGTTGTAGATATTAGGAACCATAGCCCTATTATAAAAATTATTAATTGTAGTATATAAATAATAATTGCTGTTCCAGTTCATTTTATTTTCCCTTTTCCTTTAATTGATCAATCATAGATATTATTAATTCTTGTTGTTCTTTATCTAAACTTTTTATATCTCTTGCTAATAATAGAATTTCTTTTTTATTTTCTTCTTCAAGTTCTTTGTCTAATCCCATTAATATGACTGGTGTAGTTTTTAAAGCCCTTGCAAAGTCATAAACTTTATTTCGGCTTAAATCAACTTTTCCACTTTCTATTTTAGTAATCATAGATCCGTCTGTATATCCAACAAGTTCAGCTAATTCAGCTTGAGTTAAACCAAGAGCTTTTCTAAACTTTTTAATGTTCTCATATAGTTTAAGCATATTTTCACTCCCTTTCTCTTGTTCTTATTATATCAAAAATATGAATAAAATTCAATATTTTTATTAAAAATACTTGACAAATTTTAATAATGGTGTATAATATAATTAGAAACTGAATTAAATTCAAATTTAAAGGGGTGAGGATATGAATCTTAAGCTTTTAACAAATGTAATTAAAAATTCTGGAATGAAGTATGAATATATCGCTTCGGAAATCGGTATAGACAGAGTTACGCTTTATAACAAGTGTCAAGGTAATTCTGAATTTAAAGTTTCAGAAATCAATTCAATCTCTGAAATTTTAAATTTATCAGTTGCTGAAAAAATGAATATTTTTTTTAATGATAAACTGAATTAAATTCATAATATTAGTAATTAAATCTAATTATAAAAAATAGTGAAAATATTACATAGATATAGTAATAGTAAAGGAGAGAAATAGTAATGGAAAGAACAATTTACAGAACAAAAAATAGAAATAAAATAAAAATAAATTTTTATGCACCACTTTGGCAAATGCTAAAAGTAATAGGTGTAACTATAGGAATTTTAGGTGGAGTTGTATTATTTTATATGCTTTATATGCTCATGTGGCTTATGATGGGGTGCTAATATGTATAAAGTAAAATATTCTAACATAAAAACTTGCGAATCTATAATCTTACTGTTTAAGGATTATAGAGAGATTAATAGATATTTTGAAAAATATGATCTTGAAGTTGCTGAGGGAGTTAAAAATCTTAGAAGCGACGATTGTAGAGTTAAAATTATAGAAATATAGACTTGAATATTATAGCATTAATAATTACTTATAAATAGATTATATAAAATTACAACTTAATAGACCAAGACAAGACGTTCCTTACTCTATGAGCGTGCAAACATATTCGCCATGACCTTTCTTAAATTTGGTGGCACAGAAATAAGAAAGTTAGCGACAAAATAGAGTTGAAATATAAGCGTGGAAGCTTATTCGCAGAGACGAGAGTGGGGCATAATGATACTTCTTTGGTGAAAGCCGTTCATCCGAAACAGAACGGAGGTGAAATTCCTATGTTGCCATTATCCAGTGGCACTTGTTAAAGTCATGAAACTTATTTATTATAAAAATTTTTATTAAAGGAGAAAATTATGGAGGACGACTGGGTAAGATTTGCAAATTTTATT